>ENA-UZWU01007197-UZWU01007197.1-metagenome-genome-assembly--contig:-Day-4--1m-contig-7197_pt1 | contig 29945 bp, 31 predicted proteins | sample MGYA00260345_ERZ794905 | MGnify/ENA metagenome assembly ERZ794905
CTAATCAATGAATATATGCAAACCTAAAATTTTTTAATAATATTTAAATCCTTGATACAGAAAGTTTAGGTTTCTAATAAATATCTCTTCTGAATGGATGATTTTTTCTACGCTTTTTAAATGTTTTAGAGAATTCATTATCTGATGAACCCTCATAAGTTAATTTAAAATTATCGGACTCATCTTTTATATTATATGTCTCTAGATAATCATCTAATTTATTAGTCTTTGCAGTTTTTGTATTTAAAAAATTATTGTTAATCGTGTCTATATTATTTTTTTGTATTTCAGAACTAAGTTTGATATATCTTTGGAGTTCTTTAATAAGAAAAATTGTTCCATTAATTTTTCCATTATAACTATGGCCTGCGATATGAGGTGTAGATATTAATGAGTAATGGATGATATCTTTTGTTGGAACTGGTTCATTCTCCCAAACATCAGAAATATATCTTAATTTATTATTTTTTATAATTTCTTTTTCACTAACAATCCCTCCTCTAGAGGTATTTATTAGAATCTTATTTTCAATATCTCTAATAAATTTTGAATTTATCATATTGTGTGTTGGGAATTTACCAGTTTTTGTATAAGGCACATGAAGACTTATTAGACTTGTATTTTTTATTTGATTTAAATCAGATAGGAAATCTAAATCTAGATAAGGATCATAAGAAAAATTACTTATTGATAATTTATCAAGTGCTTTTTTTAATCCTAAGCCAATATTTCCACAACCTACAATTCCTACATTATCGTTTTTGTTAAAAAGTTTAGCTTTTTTTAAGTATGCTATTGTTGAAAGTACATAATTTATAACAGAAAGTGCATTACATCCTGGTGCGTGAAACCATTCAATATTTTTTTTAATTAAGAATTTGCTATCTATATGATCATGTCCAGCTGTTGCTGATCCAACAATTTTAATTTGGGTATTTTTGAGTAAAGATTCATCAACTTTGGTTGCAGATCTCACAAATAAAACCTCAGCATCTTCGATAGTTTTATTATTAATTTCATCCTGATGAAGATAGATAAAATTAATTTTATCCATCCCTTCTAAGGCTATTATAATATCTTCAAAGTATTTAATATCCTTATCAATTATAACCTTCACTTTTAGTTTGATTTATCTGGAATTACTAAACTTTTTAGCCACCCTAAAAAAGAATTTTTTGATAACGAATATCTATCCAAAGAATCAAAATCATTAGCCAACCTAATTGGATCTTTAAAAAAATCTTTTCTTGTATTAAAGTTCTGCTTTTTTAGCTCTTTCACTAGTTTTGCTGGATTTCCTGCAAATATTGAGTTAGGTGGAACATCTTTTGTCACTACAGCTCCTGCGCCAATAATGCTATTTTTTCCAATTCTTACTCCCTTACAGATAATTGCACTATCACCAATCCAAACATTGTCCTCAAAAATTACAGGTTTTGTATTTCCAACAGGTTCAGCTCTATCATATAAACCATGCCAATCTGCATCAGAGATATATGCTCCATGAGCAATCATACATGCATCACCAATAATGATACTTTTGGCTGACATGATTCTAACGCCGGGTGTAATTAAACAATACTTACCAATTTTAATCTCGCCTTCATGATCACCAATATTCCAAGAGGTGAGTTGAATTAGCGCGTCACTTGCTCCGATTAAAGTTGGATAATTGTCTATTGAAACATTTTCTCCAAATACTTTTATATAACTTGGTTTAAAGTATGTGCCACCCTTACCAAGAAACTTAAACTGGGGTTTTAAAAAATGTCTGACATACATTCTAATAATTTTGTTAGTTATTTTTTTTAACCAATATGGTCTATTGTCTTTTCTGATATTAATCTCCTATTAATTTATTTTAATATGATAAAGTAGCAAAAAATTATTTCTTAAAGTGATAGTCATAAGTAAATATATTATAGAGTTTAAGCAACTTATTAAAATAGGTGTTCCAATATTTGGATCACAGTTATCTTATATGTTAATGGGAACTACCGATACAATTATTGCTGGCAGGGCTAGTCCTTCAGATCTTGCTGGCTTGGGTGTAGGTAATTCAATATCAATGACAGTTTTTATGTTTACTTCAGGTGTAATATTTGCCGTAACACCAATAGTTGCTCAACTTTATGGAGCTAAAAAATTTCAACAAATAGGTCAAAAACTTCGTGAAGTTTTATGGATAGCATTATTTTTAGGGATTTTAATAGGGATTATTTTTATGAACATGGGTTTGGTTCTTAACGCCCTACCAATTGAAAAAAGTATTACAGACATTTCAACCAAATATTTGCAGGCTGTAGCTCTAGGATTTACCTTTCTAACAATATTCACTTGTTTAAGATGTTACAGCGAGGGAATGAAGCTTACTATTCCTGTTTTTGTAATAGCATTCTTTGGTATGATTTTAAATATTCCTCTAGATATGATTTTTGTATATGGCTGGTTTGGTGCGCCTAAGCTAGGAGGAGTTGGGTGCGGTATTGCTACAACTATTGTTTCATTTATTATGATGATCACTTTATTTATCTACATCACAATAAGTAAAAAATATAAAAAGACAGAACCTTTTTCTAAATTTTCTTGGCCTTCGTTAGAGACCACAAAAGAGTCTATTAAGCTCGGTGTCCCAATAGGACTTGGAATATTTATAGAATTAAGTATGTTCTCTGGTGCTGGTATCATTCTAGCTGTTCTTGGTGAGTCTATTGTTGCAAGTCACTATATAGCTATAAATATTGCTAGTTTATTTTTTATGATTCCTTTGTCTATTGGCTTAGCAGCTGCTACAAGAGTTGGAAACTTAATTGGTGAGGAGAATCCTGGACAAGCAATAACAGCATCATATTCAACAATATACATGTGTATTATTGCAGCTTTAGTAAATATAATAATTATTCTAAGTTTTAAAGAATTTATAGTCGGAATCTATACCACAGATAAGATTGTATTTAATTTGACAGTAGGATTGTTAATATTTGCAGCTATTTTTCAATTACCTGACGGTATACAAATGGGTGCTCTAGGTAGTCTAAGAGGTTATAAAGATACCTTTATACCAATGATTTTATTATTAATATCTTATTGGATTTTTGCTTTACCAACTGGTTACTATCTTACAAATATAGGTTTTGGTAACCCTTTTGGGGCGTCAGGTATGTGGATAGGAATGATTATAGGTTTGAGTATATTCTCATTGCTCTCTATCATGAGATTAAGATGGGTTATGACTAAAAATTTGAGATCTTATATTTAGAGAACTTCTTTAACCTTAGCTCCAATTTCAACAAGGTTATTGGCTACATGAACTCCGCATTCTTTTAATTTAGCTATTTTGTCTGCAGCTGTTCCTTTTCCACCAGATATAATAGCTCCTGCATGACCCATTCTTTTGCCAACAGGAGCAGTTTGTCCAGCTATATATGAAATAACTGGTTTTGATACATAATTTTTTATATATTCTGCAGCATCTTCTTCAGCTGTGCCGCCAATCTCTCCTACCATTACTATCGCTTCAGTTTTTTCATCCTCTTCAAATAGCTTTAAAATATCAATAAAGGAAGAGCCTGGAATAGGATCACCACCTATCCCAACACAGGTACTTTGACCAAACCCTAAATCAGTTGTCTGTTTGACAGCTTCATAGGTGAGGGTTCCTGATCTAGAGATAATACCTATAGATCCAGGCATATGAATATTGGCAGGCATAATACCAAGCTTAGCTGCACCTGGTGTTATCAGACCAGGGCAATTTGGCCCGATTAATGTTAAGCCAAGCTCGTCAACTCTTTTTTTTACGTCCAACATATCTAAGGTTGGGACACCCTCAGTTATACAGACAATTAATTTAATACCTGATTCTGCGGCTTCAAGGATAGAATCTTTACAAAATGGTGCTGGAACAAAAATTAATGATGCATTTGGCTGAACAGCATGAATTGCCTCTTCCATAGTATCAAATACAGGCTTTTCTAAATGTGTTTGCCCCCCTTTGCCAGGCGTGATACCTCCAACAATATTAGTTCCATATTGAATAGCTTGTTCTGAGTGAAGAGTTGCTTGAGAACCAGTAAAACCCTGAACAATAACTCTTGTATCTTCATTCACCAAAATACTCATTTTGCTAACTCCACTGCTTTTTTAGCTGCATCACCCAAATTATTAATGCTTTCAATTTTTATATTTGCTTGTGATAAAATTTCTGCACCCAAGTCAGCATTATTACCCTCAAGTCTAACAACTACGGGTATCTCAACACCAACTTCTTCTATTGCAGCTAATACCCCTTCTGCAATAAGATCACACCTTACAATACCTCCAAAAATATTAACAAGAACTACACTTACCTCTGGATCATCTAGAATGATTTTAAAGGCTTTGGATACTCTTTCTTGAGTTGCTGTACCACCGACATCAAGAAAATTTGCAGGATTGCCACCAAAATACTTAATAGTATCCATAGTTCCCATTGCTAGGCCAGCCCCATTAACCATGCATCCAATATTTCCATCTAATGAAACATAACTTAAATCATTTTTTGCAGCTTCAGACTCCCTTGGATCTTCTTGGGATGGATCATGCATTTCTGCAATTGCAGGTTGTCTGTAAATAGCATTAGAATCTATATTTATTTTTGCATCTAGACAATGAAGCATGCCGCCACTTGTAATCACAAGTGGGTTTATTTCTAATAAACTTAGATCTTTTTCAACAAATAACTTCATAAGATTTTTAAGCATTGGTGTAAATTGCTTTGTCTGTTGATTATTAAGCTTTAAAACCTTAGCAATTTTTCTTGCTTGAAAACCTTGAGCTCCACAAAGAGGATCTATGGCTTCATAGATAATTTTTTCGGGAGTATTTTTGGCTACTTCTTCAATATTGACTCCTCCTTCAGAAGATCCAATAAAAACTACTCTTTGTGTATCTCTATCAATAACAGCACTTAGATATAACTCCTCTGCAATATCAGTACACTCTTCTACAAGGATTGAATTTACCAGTTGTCCATTTGTATCTGTTTGGTAAGTTACTAGCCTTTTTCCCAGCCATTTCTTTGAAAATGCAATTGCTTCTTCAGGGGAGTCAACTAACTCAACACCACCAGCTTTTCCTCTTCCACCTGCATGAACTTGAGCTTTTACAACCCACTTTGATCCACCAATATCTCTGCATGCATTATGGGCATCTTCCGCCTCGTAAACGACTTTACTGTTTGATACTGGCAATCCATATTCAGCAAAAAGAGCCTTACCCTGATATTCATGTAAGTTCATTATCTTTTATTTCCTATGTGTATAGCTTGATTGCTTATTGATAGAGCAGCTTCATGAAGTGCTTCTGAAACTGTAGGATGACTAAAAATTGTTAATCCTAAATCTTCAGAACTTGCACCAAATTCCATAGATATTAGGGCTTGCTGAACAATTTCTGCTGCCGATGGGCCAAAAACATGAACACCTAAAATTGTATCAGTCTTTGCGTCAGCTATTAATTTTACAAAACCAACTGATTGATCAACAGCTAAAGCTCTTCCGCTTGCTGCAAATGGGAATTTGCCAACCTTATATTCAACATTATCATTTTTAAGCTCCTCTTCATTTTTTCCAACCCAGGCTATTTCAGGATGTGTATAAATAACAGAAGGTACTAAGTCATAATTCATTTCTGCATGCTTGCCAGCTATTCTTTCAGCAACCATGATTCCCTCCTCACTGCCTTTATGAGCAAGCATAGGCCCTCTAACTACATCCCCGATAGCCCAAATATTTTTTACACTTGTTTGACAGTTATGATCAACAGAGATGAAACCTTTCTCATCAAGATTGATACCAGAGTCTGCTGCAAAAATTTCTTTGGTATTTGGTTTTCTTCCAACAGCAACAATTAACTTTTCAAATTCCATGTTTTCAGAAGTGCCATTATTTTCATATGTTACTTGAACAGAATTTTTTAAGCTTTTTGATGAGATTAATTTACAACCAAGCTTGATATCTAAGCCTTGTTTTTTAAAGTCTTTAAAGGTTTCTTTAGCTACCTCTTTATCAGCCATATTGAGAAAATCCTCCATAGCTTCAATTACTGTAACTTTAGCACCTAGTCTTGCCCATACACTCCCTAATTCGAGTCCAATAACTCCAGCTCCAATTACGCCTAAAGTTTTAGGCACCTTATTAATTTCAAGTGCTCCCGTACTATCCAATATATTTGTATTATTAAAAATAGCTGAGCCAATTTCAATTGGCGATGAACCAGTTGCAATGACTATATTTTTTGATTCAATTATCTCTATATTGCCTTCTGCATCTTTAACCTCAACTTTGCTATCAGCTAGCACTCTGCCTCTCCCAGATATTGGTGTTACTTTATTTGCAGTAAGCAATCCACTAATACCTCCAGTAAGTTTTGCAACAATATCATCTTTCCTTTTCATCATTGCAGGTATATCTAATTCAACTGAGCTAACTTCAATACCATGAGTTTTTAGATGGCTAGTGGCCTCTTGATATCTGTGAGATGAATCGAGTAAGGCCTTGGAAGGTATACAACCAACATTTAAGCATGTACCACCATATGTTGGATTATTTTTTGCATCAACATACTCTTCGATACAGGCAGTTTTCAAGCCTAATTGAGATGACCTTATAGCAGCTACATAACCAGCAGGACCACCACCTATAACAACAACATCAAACATAAAATTCCTCTAATTTATAAATTTAATAACAACCTTTCTGGTGACTCTAACTGCTCCTTTATCGAAACAAGAAATCTGACAGCTTCTTTCCCATCCAATAATCTATGATCATAGCTCATAGCCAAATACATCATCGGCCTAATAACAACCTCACCATTTAAAGCTACAGGTCTATCTTGAATAGAATGCATTCCTAGAATTGCAGTTTGGGGTGCATTAAGAATTGGAGTAGATAGCAAGGAACCGAATACACCTCCATTTGAAATTGTAAAAGTTCCACCTTGCATTTCTTCAATTGTTAATTTGCTGTCCCTAGCCTTTTCGGAATATTCAAGAATTGACTTTTCAAGTTCAGGCAAAGACTTTGTATCTGCATCTTTTATGATCGGTACCACCAAACCTCTATCGGTGGATACAGCAACCCCAATATCCTGATAGCCATGATATATAACATCTGATTTGTCTATTGATGCGTTAACAATTGGGAATTTTTTTAAAGCTTGAACAGCTGCAATTACAAAGAACCCCATAAAGCCAAGCTTTATTCCATGTTGCTTTTCAAACTCCTGCCCATATTTTGCTCTGAGTTCTTTTATTGGAAGCATATCAACTTCATTAAAAGTTGTTAGCATTGCTGTTTCTTGCTGAACTGATACAAGTCTTTTTGCAATAGTATTTCTTAATCTACTCATTGGAACTCTCTTTTCAGGCCTGCTTGCTGTAGAGGCTATAATTCCTGAATCAGAGAAAGATTGAGTAGATTCAAGATGATTAATAACATCAGCTTTAGTTATTCTTTTATCTTTTCCAGAAGCTTTAATCAAAGATGAATCTAGATTATTTTCAATGATAAGCTTTTTAACTGCAGGACCAGATTTTTCTGAATTTATATTTTTTTCAACTTTAGATTGAATATCTTTTTCGTTTGAGCTTTTTGGTTTATTAATATCTTCCAAGCTTTCTTTATGTTTAGTTGCTACTGCTTGTTCGTCAAATTCACCTATGACTTCTGCGCTATTAACAATATCTCCTTCATTCTTAATAATTTTTGTTAAGACGCCGTTAGACGGAGCAACAACTTCCAAAACAACTTTATCTGTTTCGATTTCTGCAATAATTTCATCCTGATCTACAGATTGTCCTTCTTTTTTTACCCAATTTGCGACTGTTCCATCGGCAACTGATTCAGGAAATGTTGGTGATTTAATTTCAATTGTCATAATATTCCCTATTGTAAAGCTTCTATAATAAGATTGCTTTGTTGTTCAAGATGCAATTTCATCATCCCAACAGCTGGAGCTGCTGCAGCAGGCCTGCTAACTAAAGCAATGTCTTTATTTTCTCCCAGTCTGTCTAAGACTCTCTGAAGTCTGTGCCTATGACTATACCAAGCACCTTGATTTTGAGGTTCTTCTTGGCACCAAACAATATCTTTAACATTTTTATACTCTTTAAGGATTTGTTCAAGATCATCATATGGGAATGGATAAAGCTGCTCTATTCTTACAATTGAAATATGATCTTTTTGTTCACTAATTTGTCTGTCTTTAAGGTCATAAAAGACTTTACCAGAGCATAAAACAACTTTCGTTATTGAAGATTTATCTTTAACAGCATCATCTATAACGCATCTAAATGAACCTTTTGTAAGATCTTCAAGTGAAGATGCTGCCATAGGATTTCTTAATAAACTTTTTGGAGAAATAACCACCAATGGAGTTCTCATCTTTCTAATTGCTTGACGTCTTAATAAATGAAAAATCTGTGATGGGGAGCTTGGAACACATACCTGTATATTTTCTGAAGCACATAATTGAAGAAATCTTTCAATTCTTGCGCTACTATGTTCAGGTCCTTGACCCTCATATCCATGAGGTAAAAGCATAACTAGACCTGATAATCTCTCCCATTTATGCTGAGCTGAAACAATAAATTGGTCAATAACAACTTGAGCGCCATTAACAAAATCACCGAATTGAGCTTCCCAAATAGTTAAACCTGTTGGCCATGTAGCAGAATATCCATACTCAAAAGCTAAAACAGCCTCTTCTGAAAGCAAAGAATCATAAATATCAAACCTGGTATTGTTATCTTTAGCTATTTTAGATAATGGAATAAAACCTTCTCCTGTATCTTTATCAAAGACACATGCGTGTCTGTGAGAAAATGTGCCTCTTCTTACATCCTGTCCTGTAATTCTTATTGGATAACCATCTTTAAGTAATGAAGCATAGGCCATGCTTTCAGCATAACCCCAGTTTATACCCAAGCTTCCATCAGTCATCTGTTCCCTGTCACTAAAAATTTTTGATGCTTGATTTCCTAATTGAAATGAATCAGGCACTTCACAAATTTGCTTACCTAAAGATTTAAATTTTTTAGCTGGAAAAGACGTATCAACTTTTGGCCACCATAAAACATTCATATATTTTTCCCAGTCAAACCATAGGGAACTATTTAAGTGCTCTGATAAGCTTTTTGCTACTGTTTTGCCACCTTCTAAAGATTTTCTATAAGTATTTTTAATATCTAATGCAGATTCTTTAGATATGAAACCTTCATTCATTAATCTTTCTTGATATTGATTTAAAACTGAAGGATGTTTTGCAATTTTATTGTACATTCTTGGTTGAGTTGCTGATGGATCATCTGCCTCGTTATGACCTCTTCTTCTATAGCAAAATAAATCAATTACCACATCTTTACTAAACTTCTCTCTATATTTACAAGCTACTTTTACGGCCTTTATAACCATTTCAGGGTCATCGCCATTAACATGAATAACAGGAGCCTGAATCATTTTGGCAACATCAGTTGAATAGTCAGTTGATCGTGCATCACTTTTATTACTTGTAGTAAAACCAATCTGATTATTAACAACAATATGTATTGCCCCTCCAACATTAAAACCTCGAGTTTGTGACATTTGAAGGGACTCCATCACAACGCCTTGACCAGAAAAAGATGCATCACCATGAAGTAAAACTGGCACTACTTTTTTTCTATCTTTATCTCCTAACCTGTCCTGTCTTGCTCTTACAGAGCCAAGAACAACTGGATCTACTATTTCTAAATGTGATGGATTGTTATTTAGGGATACATGAACCTCTCCACCAGGAGTATCGATATTAGATGAGAATCCTAAATGATATTTGACATCTCCAGTGTTAGCGCCCTCCAACTCTCCAGTTTCATCAAATGCAGAGAATAAATCAGATGGGAGTTTACCTAGAACATTTACCAATAAATTTAGTCTACCCCTGTGAGCCATTCCAAAACATATTTGGTTAGCGCCAAGACTCCCACAGTTTTGTATTACAGCATCAACTAGAGGAACTAATGATTCACTGCCGTCTATTCCAAATCGTTTCATTCCAGGATATTTTGCAGCCAAATATTTCGCTAAACCTTCCGCAGAGTTTAATCTTTCAAAGATATGCAGTTTTTCATCTTTTGAAAAAGAGTAAAATTCAATTTTTGATTCAAGTTTCTTTTGAAACCATCTTCTTTCATTTGAATCCATAATATAGTTATACTCAATACCTATATTTCCACAATAAGTTCTTCTTAAGTCCTTTAATAAATTTCTTAAAGTTGATTTTGTTATATCAGGATTAAAAGTATCGGTATAAAATTCGGTATCTAAGTCATCTTCTGATAGCCCATGGAATTCAATTTTAAGATCCTCAATAGAATTTCTTTCCATTATGCCCAACGGGTCCAAGGTTGCCTCTTGGTGACCTCTATTCCTGTATGCTTGAATAAGTCTTATTACTTTTCCTTGTCTTTCATCAATCTCTTCTTTAACAGAAATAGCCCCTCTTGAAAGATTTTTAAATTCACTGATTATATCTTGGTGAGATATAGCTTTATCTTGATTATGTTCATTTGGTAGGTTTGAAAAGAAATCAGACCATTCTTTTGTAAGATCTTCTGGGTTTGTTAAAAATTTTTCATACAGAGTTTCTAGATAGGCAGCATGTCCCGCTGACAAATGTGAACTTCCCCATAGTTCTTGCATTGATTGATTCATCGCTGTTTAATTTATAGCTCCATCTGATGTAATAATTTCTTTTTTATCTTTTAAGAGCATTTTTTTTATCTCGCCGATAGCCTTATTTGGATTTAGGCCTTTAGGACATACGCTTACACAATTCATAATTCCATGACATCTATAAACACTAAAAGGATCTGACAATTCATTCAGCCTGTCATTTGTTTTTAGGTCCCTAGTATCAGCAAGAAATCTATAAGCTTGAAGCAAAGCAGCTGGACCTAAAAACTTATCAGGATTCCACCAAAAAGACGGGCAACTCGTTGAGCAACATGCACATAAAATACACTCATATAGACCATCTAATTTATCTCTATCTTCTGGGGACTGCAGTCTTTCTTGCTCGGGTGCTGTAGTGCTATTTTGTAAAAAAGGTTTAATTTTCTCATATTGGGCATAAAATTCGGTCATATCAACTACAAGATCTCTTATAACAGGAAGACCAGGCAATGGCCTAAGTTCTATCTTATTATTTTTTACAACTGATGAAATTGGTGTAATACAAGCAAGTCCATTTTTACCATTAATATTCATACCATCAGATCCGCAAACACCCTCTCTGCATGATCGTCTATATGATATAGACTCATCTTGTTCCTTTAGCAGGTGAAGCAAATCCAAAACCATAATATCTTTTGAGGGTTTATTTATAATGTAATTTTTTATATAAGGGAACTTATCCTGTTCAGGATTATATCTATACATATTAATTTCAAGCGTATCTTTTATCATTTAATAAGTCCTTACAATAGGAGGAAATGACTCAACCTGAGATGGACTAAAATTTACATCTCTTTTTGAAACTGATTTAGATTGTGGTTCATAAAGTGAATGACATAACCAATTTTCATCATCTCTATCAGGGTAGTCATCTCGTGCATGAGCACCTCTGCTTTCATCTCTACTGTATGCAGCAACAGCTGTTGCTTCCGCAACTTCAAATAGATTTTGAAGCTCAATTGCCTCAACTCTGCTTGTGTTAAATGCATTACTTTTATCTTTTAAATGAAGATTATCAACTTTTTCTCTTATTTCATTGAGTTCATTTAAACCTTTTTCCATAAATTCACCACGTCTAAATACTCCAAAATAATTTTGCATGCATTCTTGTAGCTGTTTTTTAACTTTGGCTGTGTCATACCCACTATTTGATTCATTTAATCTATTTAACCTTTCTAAAGATGCGTCAATATCACTATTAGTTGAAGATTTTACCGCGCCACCAGATTTGATTTCATCTTGAATGAACATACCTGTAGCCCTACCAAATACAACTAAGTCAAGCAAAGAATTGCCGCCTAATCTATTAGCTCCATGAACTGATACGCATGCTGCTTCTCCAGCTGCAAACAGTCCAGGCACAATAGAATCTACCTCATTTACTCTATTAAATGCCTGCCCATGGATATTTGTAGGTGTTCCTCCCATCATATAATGACAAGTAGGAACTACAGGAATAGGTTCTAATATAGGATCAACGTGAGCAAATGTTCGAGATAACTCGCATATACCAGGAAGTTTTGCATTTAATACATCAGCACCTAAATGATCAAGTTTTAAGTAAATATGGTCTTTGTTTTCTCCACAACCTCTTCCTTCAAGAATTTCTAGTACCATTGATCTTGCAACTACATCTCTTCCAGCCAAATCTTTTACATTTGGTGCATATCTTTCCATAAACCTTTCACCATCACCATTTATCAAGTAACCACCCTCTCCTCTACATCCTTCAGTAACAAGAGAGCCAGCACCATAAATACCTGTTGGGTGAAATTGCCACATTTCCATATCCTGTGCAGGAAATCCTGCTCTCAATGCCATAGCTAAACCGTCACCTGTATTAATTAATGCGTTAGTGGTGGATGCATATATTCTTCCAGCTCCTCCAGTTGCCATTACAGTTGACTGTGCTTTAAGATATGCAACCTCTCCATACTCAATAGAAAAAGCAATAACTCCAGTAACTTCATTCATATCATTTTTAACAATATCAACAGCAAACCATTCATTTAAAAAGTTTGTACCTTCTTTTACATTGTTCTGATAAAGGGTGTGGAGCAGTGCATGACCTGTTCTATCTGCAGCAGCACAAGTTCTTGCTGCCTGCCCACCTTTACCATAATCTTTTGACTGGCCTCCAAATGGTCTTTGATATATTCTCCCATTTTCAAACCTAGAAAATGGCAAACCCATATGTTCAAGCTCAAAAACTGCTTTAGGGCCTTGTGAACATAAATACTCGATTGCATCTTGGTCACCAATAAAGTCTGCACCCTTTACAGTATCATACATATGCCATCTCCAATCATCGTTCGGATCAGCGCTTTGAATAGCGCATGTAATTCCGCCCTGAGCTGATACTGTATGCGATCTTGTTGGAAATACTTTTGACACGACTGCAGTTTTTAAACCAGATTTAGCAAGTTCTAGAGAAGCTCTCATTCCCGAGCCACCGCCACCAATAATTAAAGCATCAAATTCTAAAGTTTTTATATTTGCAGAGTTATAGATTGTCATATTGTTTTAAAACCAAATAATTGAAAGATAAAAATAAATAACAGTCAGGCCTAAAAGAACAAAAGACGTTTCATATATTTTTCTAATTGTGTCAGCTCTGTCACTCAACTTACCAGAAATAAAACCTAAAGTTCTTGTAGTTAAATAATCAGTTCCGACTGTCCAAAGCCCAATAAAAGCATGCAAACATGTCAATAAAATAAATATTGATAGCAAAGATTTAAACCAAGGACAAGTAGTTATGAAATCAAATGTAAGGTTTGACGCCCAAAATAAATACTCAAGATACCCCAAGAATATTAGAAAGTAGATAGCCGTATAACGTTGAAGAAACCAAGATAATTTTCCAATATTCATAACATTACCGATATGGTTAAAACTGCATTCAATAAAAATAAAAGTAAGGTGAAGACTGCTGAACGAAATGATGAGGAAAGAGTTTCTTCAAGAAAATGAAAATCCATAAGCATATGCCTAATACCTGTAAATACATGATATTGAAATATTAAGACTAAGCTAATGAAAACTAATTTAGTTGGTAAATTAGTCATATAAAAATTAATAAAATTATTATATGAATCTTGATTTTCGTATACGAAAGATAGAGCTATTGCAGATACCGGAAGTACTAAAAAAAATATAAGCATTCCACTAATTCTATGAGTAATAGATAGTAATGCAGACAAAGGTAGCTGTATCTTAAATAGGTTAATATTAATAGGTCTTTTATGAGTCATTTAGAAAGTGACAAATGTCGTATTTTAATGTGCTTTTATTGTGTAATTATAACTGATTATAAGCAATTTAAATAATTGGAATGTTAAAAAATTGGAGTTTTTATTACTTTTTCTTCTTTACATGCCTCATCATTCTTTGCCTCTTTTTAACTTGTCTTTCAGTAAGTTTATTGACTTTTTTCTCAAAAGGATTTTCTGACTTTCTAAAAAAAAGTTTGAGTTGAATGCTTTGAAGTTTCAATGACGATCTAAAAGAATTTTCTAAATATTTTCTATAGTTTTGCGGAATTCTTTTGTCTTGATTGGAGTGAATTATTAAAGTTGTAGGGTTGATACCTCCAAAGTGGATATGTTTTAGTTTTAATAGCCTTCCACCAACAGATGGAGGAGCACTTTGCAGTGTAAATTTATTCAATAATTTGTTCAAAGATGCTGTTGTGTACTTATTTTGAGCTCTATCAATGACATTATTTGTTACTCTAAAAAGTCTTTTAAGGCCGACACCATTAATGCCTGATATTTCTACTTTAATAAAATCAGCTACAAAATGAGATTGAGCTCTTTTAGATTCATACAAGTCATCTTTTTCTTTTTTTGAAAGTAAGTCCATTTTATTAAAAGCTATTACAATCGGTTTGCCCATTTCGCATATCATATTAATAATCTTTAGATCTTGGTCTACTAAACCCTCTTTAGCATCACATATAAATATAACTGCGTCCGATTCTCCCACAGAATGCATTGCTCTTACGTAAGAAAAATATTCTATTTTATGCGCATTTCTATAACCTTTTCTAATACCTGCGGTATCAATAAAGACAAAATCACTGTTGTTAATGGAAAATGGGATGCTTATTGCATCAATGGTTGTGCCCGCTATTTCTGAAACAATAAGCCTATCTTCCTTTATAAATTTATTTATAAAAGTAGATTTACCAGCATTAGGTCTGCCTAATACTGCAATTTTTTTTCCTTTTGGAGCCTGGTATTGCTCATTTGGTAGTGATGATTTTATGAAAGATCTCAAATCAATTAAGTTTGTTGAATGTTCAGCACTAATTTCAAAAATATTATTAAGACCTTTATTAGTCAAATCTTCTTTAACCAATGAGTCTGATTTTTTATCGATTTTATTTAAGACAGTAATAAAGTTTTTATTTAATTTTCTCAGTCTTGTTAAAATATCTAGGTCTTCTTTGTTAAGATTTTGTGAGCCATCTAGAAGAAAAACTATAAGATTAGATTCCTCTGCTGCAACCCAAGCCTGCTCTGCTATATCTTCTTTAAGTATTGAATTATCTTGAGCTATTCCACCAGTATCAATAATTAAACTTTTTTGATCACCAAAAGAAATGTACCCATAATTTCTGTCTTTTGTTAAGCCAGGGAAGTCAGATACTATAGCTTGTCTTGATTTTGTTAATTTATTAAATAAAGTAGACTTTCCGACATTGGGCCTACCTATTATTGCTATTGAAGTAAACATGAATAATTAGCATCTTACATACTTAATGAAAACAATTTGAATGATTCATCAACTACATAAATATTTTTACTTCTACTAATAATATTTTTAATAGGTTTACCAGAGATTTTTTTTCTACCAACTGTGGTGCCATTAATTGGATTTATAATATGAACATAACCTTCAAAATCACCAACTAGAATAAAACCTTCATATGAAATTGGATTAGATAAGTTCCTATTTAAGTAGGAATCTGTTCGCCAAGATTCTTGCAGATTTTTTGAAGAAAAAGATTTTATCTGAGAATCAGCATCAATAACTACTATTAATCCTTTTGAAATTATAGGTGAGTAAAATGAAGAAAGTTCAGTCTGCCACACAGACCTTCTTTGCGCTATGTCAAAAATATTTAGATTGCCTTGATAATTTGTTGTATAAATTAATCCACCCTCTATGTATGGATTAGAGTCTGAATCTATGATGTTTTCAAGTTCTGATATTCCTTCAGCGTAGGATATAGCGCCATCCCATATTGGGTATCCTGTATCAATGTCAAATGCAACCAAACGACCGCTGTCAAATGTAGCATAAATGATATCTCCATCAATAACTGGACTGCTACTACCTTTAATAGTAAGAGTTGGTAATTTAGCCCTGTATGACCAAAGTATCTCGCCAGTATTTTTATCAAGAGAAATAAGCTCTCCTGAGCCAGTTTTCACAAAAACACTTTTGGCATTTATGACTGATTGAGAGAGAACTTCTCCTTGAATATTCTTTGACCAGATAACAGATCCATCATTTTGATTTAAAGCAATTACATTACCATCAACATCAGATATAACAGATATACCAAAACCTGATGCAGTTCCTGATGCGAGGGATTTGAATTGTTTTATCCAGTTAACATTACCGGAGGCAATATCAATTGATTTTACACTTCCACTAGAATCTGCAAAATAAATACTGTCTGAACTGAAAGAAGGTTTAAAATTACCCAAATCATTGTTGCCAGAAAAGATTTGACTCCAATTAAGCTTTATATCTCTTTTGTCATTTATATTTATAAGCCGCATTGGTTTTTCTAAATCAATTTCATCATCTTCCCAAAATTTAATTGAGCTCATTGATGAGCATGAGGATAAAAAAAATACAAAAGAAACTACTAAAGTGATGGTGAGATTAGAACGAAATTTATAATGATTGTTCATAAAAAATTTATAAATTAGCTATTTTCATGGAAACAATATCAATTGACACTTCATCAGTATAAAGATCTTTTGCAAGGAGATATTGAGCTTTTGCAAGATCAGGCTTGTCTTGTTTACTCAAAATATCTCCTGTAATTTCATAAACCATACCACTAGATGAAGAATCATATTTCTTAAGCATTTCTAGTGCCTTTTCGTAATCTTTAATGGAGTAATATATTCTTGCAAGATTAACATTTGCAATTTTATTAAGAAGCTTGTCACCGCTCAAACCGCTAGTTAAGTCTCTTAAAATTTCAAAATATTTGATGGCTTCATCTATCTGGTTATCTTGAGCATAAAAAGAAGCTTTGTTTATGACAGCAATTTTTGTATATCCAGTTTTTTTGTATGAGTTTAGCAACTCAGTAAGCAATTTATCAGATATGAGTCTGCCTTCTTCACTACTAATATCTTGAGAAATAAAGTCGCTATAAATAATTCCTGCTTTTTCATTATTCACATTTTTAAGAAAGTTAATAGAAATAAATACTAATACAATTAGCAATATTGTTACTAAAGTGATTAGTAAAAATTTACGATTTTTAGATACAAAACTATTAATTGTTCCTAAAGCTGTGTTATTTTCAAAAACTTCATTCATTTTAGTTACCTACTCTTATAAGGTTTTATAAAAATTATACAATTCGTCAAGTGAGACAATTTGCTGATCTTTAAGTTCATCTTTTAATGGCTTAAGGAGCACAGTATTATTATTTAATTCATTCTCACCGATTATAATCGCATAATCAGCATTATCTTTATTAGCTCTTCTAAGTTTTGACTTTAAACTTCCTGTGGATAAATGAATATCTAATACAATTTCTGCATTTAAAGATCTTAGATGGTGCGCTATTTTATATGCTTTTGGTTCTAAATTGCTAGTAAGTATTAAAAATGAGACCATCTTTACTGAACAACGATTCACGGTAACTAAATCTGCAAATCTTTCAAGTCCAATTGCCATCCCTATAGATGGTAAATTTTTTCCACCTAATTTTGAGCAAAGTTGATCATATCTTCCGCCACCCAAAAAAGAGTCTTGAGCCCCTAAGTCTGATGATATAGCTTCAAAAACAAAACCAGAGTAATAATCAAGCCCTCTAACCAAGGAGTAATCTATATCAATATCACAAATATCAGAGAATTCATTTTTAATATTGTTTAGCAAATCGATAGATGATTCATTAAGAAAATTTTTAATTGAAGGTGCATCCTTTAAAATTTTTTGTAATTCTTTATTTTTAGTATCCAGAATTCTTAAAGGATTTTTATCTAATCTTTTTAAATCGTTCTTATCAAGTAATCTTTTATGTGGAATTAAAAATTCAATAAGGGCATTACAAAATAATTCTTTGATCTCTATTGTACCAAGATGGTTTATTTTAATAGAGGTATTTTTTAAATTGAAATTGTTAATAATTGTGCAAACAATCGACATCATTTCAAACTCTGGTAAACCTTCCTCAAAGCCCAATAATTCTACCCCTGCTTGATGAAATTGTCTGAATCTACCTTTTTGAGGTCTTTCATACCTCCACATAGGTCCCAAGTACCATAGTTTATGGTTAGCTTGATCTAATTTTTTTTCAATTACTGATCTGATTACACTTGCTGTTCCTTCAGGCCTAAGAGCAATTGTTTTCTCATTTTTATCATTGAAAGAATATATTTCTTTGTTAACGATATCTGATGTATTACCAACAGATCTGTTGAATAAATTGATGTCCTCTAAAAGGGGCGTTCTTATTTCTTGAAGTCTATAATTTAAAAAGATATCCTTAATCTTTTTTTCAACTTCAAATAACTTAAATGAAGGGCTGTAAATATCTCCGTCATTATAATGATCGAGCATTCCTGTTAGAGATCTTATCTTATCCAACTTAACTCCTTGCAATTATATTTTTAGAATTTCTCAATGATAACTTTTCCCTAACTTTTTCTTCAATCTCTTTAACAAGATTATCATTACTAATTTTTTTATCAGGAGAACCATCAACATATAATAAGTTATTAGGATTTGCTCCAGTTATCCCTATATCAGCTGCCTTACTTTCACCAGGTCCATTAACATAGCACCCAATAATTGCGACTTCTATGTCTTCTGATATGTCCTCAAATCTTTCTTCAAGTTCATTCACAACATCAATAACATTAAAATTTTGCCTTGAACAACTTGGGCAAGCGATAATCTTTACGCCTCTACTTCTTATGTTAAGACTTTTAAGTATATCCCAACCAACCTTGATTTCATCAACAGGATCAGATGCAAGTGATATCCTAATTGTATCGCCGATTCCCTCAGATAAAAGCATGCCAACACCAATTGACGACTTAACAGTGCCAGCCCTATAACTACCTGCTTCAGTTATACCTAAATGAAGCGGTTGTGAAATTATGTTTGATATTTTTCTGTAAGCTTCTACAGTCATTTCAATATTTGATGCTTTCAAACTCATTTTATAATTTTCAAAATTATATTTATCTAAAATCTCAACGTGTCTTAAGGCAGATTCTACTAATGCATCAGCATTAGGTTCTCCATATTTTTTTTGGAGATCTTTCTCTAGCGATCCAGCATTAACTCCAACTCTTATTGGTATATTATTGTGGTTTGCTGCGTTAATTACCTCTTGAACTTTCGATTCTTTTCCAATATTTCCAGGATTAATTCTTAGACAATCTGCTGTATCTGCAACTTCTAGAGCTATTTTATAATCAAAGTGAATATCAGCAACCAAGGGTATATTCACAGCTTTTCTTATTTCTTTGAAGGCGCTCGCTTCATCAAAGCCGGGCACAGATACTCTTACAATATCAGCACCTGCAGCTTCTAATGAATTTATCTGTTTTACTGTAGATATAACATCACAAGTATTTGTATTTGTCATAGACTGAACAGATATTGGATTATTTCCACCCACTAAAACATCACCAACATTTATAGGTTTTGTTTTTTTTCTATTTATCCAATCACTCATCATTAAAAAGAATTGTATTTACACTAAGTCTATTAGCATTGCTAATAAAATCAATGCTATTGCTATTATATGTCCCTTCAATACCCCTAACATTTCCCACAATAATTTTAAAAGGTTTCTCAATTTCGATTGAATATGACTCTCCAGGTTTAAAGAGCTGATAAACAATTAATCTATTATTTGAAGATATTTCTACCCAACAATTTTCTAAAAAATTTAAACTCAATGAATTATTCATATGCTTCGCTGAAGAATTTTTTTGACTATCTGAATAGCTTTTTTCTATAGGTAAGAAGATTCTTTGATCAACTTCTTTATTAAAATTACTTTGAGAAATTGAAAACTCTTCTAAATTATCTTTAATTAATATGGGATCTGCTTTAACTTTAGAATTAACATTTAAATTTATAATTTTAAATACTACTATTAAGAGACTTATAATAATTAACATTGCTCCAAAGTATCTTCGGTAATGTATTAACCAATAATTAAACTTTGGTTTTTGATTACGCTTCACATTTTTTCTTTTTTCTTTTTCCTTGAACAAGGAAGGAAATTCACAATTGATAGATAAAAAATTCTTATACTTAAGGAAATATGCTCTTGCGAAAGCCTCACTTGGAAAAATAGAATAAGCACCCAATTCAATAGCTTTGACGTAATTTGTGCTCATCACTAAACTCTTGGCTACCTGATCTACAGTAAGATTTTTTTTATTTCTAATATCTGCAAACTGTTTTCCAATCTTTACAGAATTTGCTGATTTTAAATCATTCATTATTGAATAGATTTATGGGATATAAGTTTTTTTGATTTAATGGAATTATTAAGTTTTCCTACCAGTTGACCACATGCCCCATCCACTGCATCACCTCTAGTTATTCTAAGGGTTGTTATAAAACCTTTACTCATTAATATCCTTTTAAACTGTTCTATATTCTTTTGGGTTGATCTTTTATAACCCGAGCCGTCAAAAGGATTAAAAGGTATTAAATTTATTTTACAGGAGACATCTGATAAAAGTCTTGCAAGTTTTTTTGCTAACTCTATTGAGTCATTAATGCCATCGATGAGAATATATTCGATAGTAATACTTCTTTTACCCTCATAATCTGCTAGGTATTTTTTACAAGATTTAATAAGTTCTTTTATAGGATACTTTTTATTTATAGGGACTATTTTATCTCTGAGCGAATCAATTGGTGCATGCAAAGATATTGCTAAAGATACATCAATTTCACTTGATAACTGATTGATTTGTGGAGTAATGCCGGAGGTACTAATTGTTATTCTTTTTCTCGATAGACCGTATCCCATTTGATCTTTCATGATTTTTGCAGATTCGATAACAGGCTTAAAATTTAACATAGGCTCGCCCATACCCATAAAAACAATATTTGTAACTTTTTGTTGTGATGTATTGTAAAAATTTGCTAGCCAGACTTGCCCTATTATCTCATTAGCACTTAAATTAGATTCAAAACCCTGAGCACCAGTAGCACAAAATGTACATTGAAGCGCACAACCTGCTTGTGAAGAGATGCATAAAGTTATTCTTTTCTTTTCTGGTATTCTGACCATTTCAACCATAGACCCTGAAGTTAATTTAATTAAATACTTGATTGTTCCTTCTTCTGATTCATGAATTTCTTCAATCTTTGGAGGAGTAATGTGTGCAATAGTATTAAGCTTACTTCTTAAATCTTTATTAAAATCTGACATATCATCAAAATTGATAACACCTTTTTGATGAATCCACTTTAATAGCTGTTTAGCTCTAAATTTAGGCTCATTAATTTCTTTAAAGAAATTTTCTAGCGTCTCTAATGAGCACCCTAAAAGATTTACTTTGTTAAGTGACAAAACTTATTTAGACATTATTTCTTCTTTTAAGAAAAAATAATTAATCTCCCTAATGGCGCTTGTTGCAGAGTCTGAGCCATGAACAGCATTTGCATCAATGCTAGTAGCAAAATCAGCTCTTATAGTTCCTTGGCTTGCCTCTTGAGGATTTGTATTACCCATTAATTCTCTATTTTTAAGAATAGCTCCTTCTCCCTCCAAAACTTGAACAAATACCGGCCCTGATGTCATAAATTTTTTAAGGTCATTAAAAAAAGGCCTTCCATTATGCTCAGCATAAAATCCAGACGCCATTTCATCAGAAAGATGAACTAATTTACCTGCAACTAGATATAGTCCATTTTCTTCGAATCTTGAAATAATTTTACCTATAATATTTTTAGATACTGCATCAGGTTTAATAATAGATAATGTTTGTTCAATTGCCATAATAGTTTTCCTTAAAAAATTTTTGAGTATTATATGAGACTTACAGATATTCTTCTATCCATAACATCTGAATAGCTTCAAGAATTTGTTCATTTGATTTATTTGGACTACCTATAAAGTTATCTAAATTACATATTTTAGAATGAAGATCAGGAAAACTAATCCATTGCGGATCTGTGTCTGGAAATTTTTCATACAACTCAATAGCAATTTCTCCAACATCAAGCCAGTCAATCTTTTGCATTATTAGTGGTCCTCTGAAACCATATTAATATTATATTTAGGGACTTCTATCTCTATATCTTTTTCTTTTGGAACTGTTTGACAGCTTAATCTAGATGTTTGTTCTAAACCCCATGCTTTATCAAGAAGATCCTCTTCAATATCGCTAGCATCATCTAGACTTTCAAAACCTTTTCTTATAATACAGTGGCATGTGGTGCATGCAGCAGACATTTCGCATGCATGTTCAATTTTTATACCCTCTCTTAAGGCTGCTTCACAAATTGTTTCATCTGGAAAACTTACTATTTCAACTCCGTCAGGACAAAGCTCAGCATGAGGCCAAATTTTAATTTTTGCCATTATCTAAATAGTAAAACTTTCACCACAACCGCATACTGCTTTTGCGTTAGGGTTAATGAATTTTATGCCCTTATTTAGGCCTTCTTCTGTAAAATCCACTAAGCTACCTTTAAGAAACTCTAAGCTATTATTATCCACATAAATTTTACAGCCATTTTTTTCAAAAATTATGCCCTCTTTTTCAAATGTATCGACAAAGTCAAAGAAATACTCATATCCAGAACATCCTGCTTTTCGCACACCAATCCTAATACCTAGACCTTTACCTCTAGAGTTGAGACTAGATCTAAAGTGATCAATTGCTTTTTCAGAAAAATTTAAATCTGATGGGCTAAAAGTTTCCATAAACTCTTATTGTTTAGCTTCGTAATCTTCTATTGCTTGCTTAATTGAATCTTCTGCTAAAACAGAGCAATGTATTTTTATAGGAGGTAATTCAAGCGCATCCACTATTTCTTTATTCTTTATCTCTTTGGCTTCTTCAAGAGTTTTACCAATTAACATTTCAACAAGCTCGCTAGACGAAGCGATTGCAGAACCACAGCCATATGTCTTAAATTTTACATCCTTAATAACATGAGTATTTCCGATAGGTTCGCATTTAATTTGTAATTTCATTACATCACCACATGCAGGAGCACCTACCATTCCAGTTCCAACATTATCTTCAGACGGATCAAACCTTCCGACATTGAATGCTTGTGGATTTTTTAAAGTATTTTCAAATTTATCAACAACTTTTTTGCTATAGGCCATTATTATTCTCCTAATTTTTAGTGCTCATTCCACACAACAGTATCTAAATCTATTCCATCTAAATGCATTTCCCATAAAGGTGAAAGTTCTCTTAATCTTTCTACAACATTATGAAGAATGGACAAGGTTCTATTAATATCTTCTTCTTTAGTAAATCTTCCAAAAGAAAATCTTATTGAACTATGAGCTAATTCATCTTTTCTTCCAAGTGCGCGTAACACATAGGAAGGTTCTAAGCTAGCAGATGTACACGCGGAGCCAGATGATACAGCAACATCTTTTAAACCCATAATTAGCGACTCTCCTTCCACAAAATTAAAACTTATGTTCAAAATATTTGGAACTTTATTATCAACATCTCCATTTATGTAAGCATGTTCTATTTTCATTGCTTCTGACAGAAACATTTCATGAAACTTTTTAACTTTTTCATGATCATTTTTCATTTCTTCTTTAGCAATTCGAAATGCTTCTCCCATTCCAACAATTTGATGAGGTGCTAAAGTACCAGATCTCATTCCTCTTTCATGTCCGCCACCATGAATTAAAGCCTCAATTCTTACTCTAGGTTTTCTTCTTACAAATAAAGCTCCAATACCCTTTGGTCCATATGTTTTATGTGCTGAAAAAGACATTAAATCTATTGGCAAATTGGTTAAATCAATATCAACTTTTCCTGTGCTTTGAGCAGCATCAACGTGAAAAAAAACACCAGCTTTTCTTGTTATATTTCCAATTGTATTTATATCATTCAAAGTTCCTAACTCATTATTTATATGCATAAGAGAAACTAGAATAGTTGAATCTTTTATTGCAGCCTTAACGTCATCTGGATTAATAATTCCTTTATCATTAGGTTCTAGATAGGTTACTTCAAAACCCTCTCTCTCTAATTGCCTACATGGATCTAAAACAGCCTTATGTTCTATTTTAGATGTAATAATATGGTTTCCTTTTGATTTATAGAATCTTGCTACTCCCTTTACAGCAAGATTATCTGCTTCAGTTGCTCCTGATGTCCAAACAATTTCTCTAGGATCGCAATTTACTAAGTTTGCAACATGTGATCTTGCTTCTTCAACAGCTTCATCTGCTTTCCAGCCAAACCTATGCGATCTTGATGCTGGGTTACCAAACTCACCGTCTGGCGTTAGAAATTCCATCATTTTAGATGCAACCCTAGGATCAACTGGCGTTGTTGATGCATAATCCAAATAAATAGTTGATTGTGTGCTCATTTATTTAATCTCGTTTATAGTTATATATGGGCTATTATTTGATTCTACAAGCTTATTAATAGTAATTTTACTTAAATAATTATCAACAACCTGATTTAGTTCATGCCATAGATTATGAGTATTACATTTCTTACCATCGTGACATGTGCTAAGACCATTACAATTAGTTGCATCTAAATCCTCTTCAACAGCAATCATTATTTCTTTAATGGAAATTTCTGATGGATTTTTTGCATACATATACCCACCATTTCTACCTCTAGTACTTTGAACAATACCTGCAATTCTTAATTTTCTGAAAATTTGTTCAAGGTAGGATAATTCAATTTTTTGGTTTAAAGAAATATCTGATAACGAAACAGGACCATGACACTCAAGGGTTTTGAGTTCCGTTAAGGCGTTTACAGCATATTTACTTTTAGTGGTTAGTCTCACGCATGAATTATAAATACCTGACTAATTTAATCAAGTATTATATTCATTCCAAGCCTGTCTGCTACTTGATGATAAGATTCAACAACATCTCCAAGGCCTTGCCTAAATCTGTCTTTATCCATTTTCTTTAAAGTTTCAGAATCCCAAAGCCTGCACCCATCTGGGGTAAATTCATCAGCAAGTAAAATCTTTTCTCCAGATAAACCAAACTCAATTTTAAAGTCTACAAGTATTAAACCAGAATTGATGAAAAGCTCTGAAAGGATAGTATTTACTTTATATGTTAAATCTTTCATTTGTTCTATATGATTTTTTGAAGCCCAACCAAATGAAATTATATGCTCATCATTAATTAAAGGATCTCCTAGATCATCATCTTTTAGAAAAAACTCGAACAATGGGTTATTTAATATCAAACCATCCTCAGTTCCAAGTCTTCTGCAGATTGATCCAGAGGCTCTATTTCTGATTACACACTCAATTGGAAACATTTTAAGCTTATGAACAAGAGAATCATTATTGTTAAGAACTTCTATGTGATGTGTGTTAACACCATTTTTTTCTAAATGCTCCATGATAAATGCATTAAATTGATTATTTACAGCGCCTTTACCCATTAAAGCTTCTTTCTTTTTGCCATCAAAAGCAGAGGTATCATCGCTAAAGTGCATTACTAATTTATGCTCTTCAGAGGTAGTAAAAAGTGACTTAGCTTTACCTTTTGTTAATTCTTTTATTTTTTCCATAATTAATCTTAACTCAATGATTCATTTATAAGAGATATAAGTTGCTCAGAGTCTTCAATATTACCACTTTTTGAATATGCCCTTACATAGGTTTTGTTATTTTTTTGAGTTATTTTTACTTGAATATCAGAATCACCAATTACAAAATCTTTTTTTTCAGTATTATTAGAACGATTAAGAAAAGAAAAGATACCTCCATTGCTATCACTTGAACTTTTGCTGACATAAAATATTCCACTACTTCTATCCTTATCATTTAAGATAATATTAGATTCGTTCATAGCTTTAGTAACTGAAGACCAAGCTCTGTCAAAGTTCAAGCTAAGCTCAATCACAGTTTGTCCATTCTCTAAATAAATTTTTGATTTTTTAAGATCGTTAAGATTTTGTGCTGCGAGTGAAGTGCCTGAAAAAGTATTTATAGACTCTGCAAAAAAGTTAACTACGGTTTCAAGTTCAGACTGTATTAACTCAGGATTACTCAAATATTCGTCATTGATTTTACTTACTTGATTAAGAAAAATTTCAGTAGACGACTCTTTGATACCGTGTTCTATTTGCATTTCTAAAATGGAGTTTTCATTGAACTCAATTTTTATTACTCCAGTGTTTGGAGTTTTACTTATTACTGTGTATTTTGAAGTATCCCAATAACTACTCATAATTGGCCATGATGTTGATGGCAGAGTTTCAACATATACCCACATTAAATCACCAAGCCTTCTTAATTGAACAGAACTATTACCTGCAGATGAAAATACTTGCCTTGGTCTAGGGATATCAACAATTTCAAGAGAAATATCTTGATAATCACCCACGGGATAATGATCCTCAAGTGATACTAAAGAATTATCATCAGGAAGTTTTAATGGTTCATCAATTATTTCTTCAACAAAATCATATTGTTTAGAGGGAAAATACCCTTCCGGACCAGAGATATAAGAACATGATGAAAGAAAAAGTAAAGATATTATTAAATTTTTTACGGTCATATTAATTTATGTTTATTAAGTTCAGACATTACTTCGTCATGAAAAGTTTCATTAAGATCTATTAAAGGTAGTCTAATTGACTGTTTTATAAGACCCATCTTGTAAAGCATCCATTTTACAGGTATTGGATTGGATTCAACAAATAATAGTTTGTATAAGTTTTCATTTAAATCATTCAGAGAATCAGCAGCATGATCATTTTTAGTACTAATATATTTACAAATATCTGAAATTGATTTTGGTATTACATTTGCAGCAACTGATATTACTCCATCAGCACCAATCTTCAATGATTCCATGAAAGTGGGGTCATCACCTGAAAATACATAAAAACTATTATTTGCATTGTTAGAAATATCTATTAATTGCTTTATTCTTTCTTTTTTATCAATAGCTTCTTTGATCCCAACTATATTTGAATGACTGGAAAGTATTTCTACACTACTTGGAAGAAGATCACATGCCGTTCTTGTTGGAACATTATATAAAATTTGTTTAATTTGGACCGTATCTGCTATTTTTTCATAATGAGCTATAAGTCCGTTTTGATTTGGTTTATTGTAATACGGTGTTACCAGTAGCGCGTAATCAGCGCCCTTTAGTCTTGATTCTTCAGAAAGCTCAATTGCTTCATCTGTTGAATTTGCTCCTGTTCCAGCGATCACTGGTACCCTTTTGTTGATATGTTTTACAGTAAACTCAACTACTTCGATATGCTCCTTAGGGTTTAATGTTGCAGACTCTCCAGTTGTTCCAACAGAGACTATTCCATTTGTGCCTTGGTCAACGTGCCAATCTAATAAATTCTGCAAAGCAAGGTAATCCACCTCTCCATTTTCAGATAAAGGTGTCACCAAAGCTACTAAACTTCCTTTTAATGCTTGCATCGATAATAATTTCAGTAAAAAATAGGACTATACACTATTTTATTAAAAAAAATCATAAGGTAAAAAAATATGTCAAAAAGCTTAGAAGGAAAAAAATGTCCAAAATTTAAAGCAGACTGTACTAGCAATATCACATACTCTAATAAGGATTTTGAAGGAAAAAATTTAGTACTATATTTTTATCCAAAAGACAGTACTCCAGGATGCACCACTGAAGGTCAAGAATTTAGGGATAACTATAATCAATTCAAAAAATACAATACAACAATACTTGGGGTTTCAAGAGATACAATAAAATCTCATGAAAATTTTAAAAGCAAGCAACTATTTCCATTTGAACTCATGTCAGATTTAGATGAAAAAATTTGTAAGTCTTTTGATGTAATGAAATTAAAGTCCATGTATGGAAGAGAATATATAGGTGTTGATAGAAGCACCTTTCTAATAAATGATAAAGGTATAGTTGTAAAAGAATGGCGATCAGTGAAAGTGAAAGGTCATGTTAAGGAGGTTCTAGAAAAAGTTCAGAGCTTATTTTAGTTATTTAGAGAGGACGGCCAAGCATTCCATACGGCTTTAATAAAAGTAGCTATTGGTATTGAAAAAAAGACCCCCCAAAAACCAAACATACTTCCAAAAACGAAAACAGCAAGTATTATTATTACAGGATGAAGTTTAACTGTTTCAGAAAATATTAGAGGTACTAGCAGGTTTCCATCCAGTGCTTGTAGTAACAGATATAAACTTATTAATATATAAAACTCTGTATTGAGTCCGAATTGCAATAAACCAACGATAACAATTGGAATGGTAACTAAAAAAGCACCTACATAGGGTATGATTACAGACAAACCAACCAAAACAGAAAGCAAAGCAGAGTATTTCAAACCCAATGAAGAAAAAATAATTGCTGCCACCACCCCAACTATAAATATTTCAATCGTTTTGCCTCTGACATAATTGCTGAGCTGGATATCCATTTCAACCCAAATATTAGTGAACATTTCTCTTCTTCCTGGAATAATTTTAAGGAAGCCTTCAATAATATTTTTTCTATCAAATAAGAAAAAGTAAACCAGGATTGGAAATAAAATTATGTATAAAAGTATTGTGATTGTACTTTGAATACCAGATATCGAAGACTTAATAATATTTTGTGCAACAAGTGTTATTTCCTCTGAAACAGCTTGGAAAAAAATTGTTATTTGATCAGATGAAACTAATTCAGGAAACTTTGCTGGAAGATCTGCTATAAAATCTAAAAAATTATTAAAAAGGCTGGGTACATCTAAGATAAAAGCTTGTAGCTGAATATACAATAATGGCACAAGCCAAATCACTAAAGCTGCACCTGTTACTATAAAAATAGTAAAAGTAGTAATTAAAGCTAGATTCTGGCTTACATTATAAGATTGGATTTTTTTCTGGAGACCTACCAATAAGTAGGCAACAACAATGCTTATAATAAATGGTGTTAAAACAGACCCAAAAAAAGAAATTACAACAAAAAAAGTTAATATTGCAAAAGAAAATACTATTGTCTCTTCATTGCTAAAAATCTTTTTTAGAAATGAATTTAATTGTTCAAACATTTAATTAAGCCTCGCTTTATAACATTACTAAAAGTGAACTATTTGATACATAATATAGTCATAACCACTATATTAATGACAAATTCATCTTTAACATAAGACATATTAATCTAAAATTCATGATTATGTTAGCTTAAAAATTTGTATAAGTTCTTCAATTAATAATGAAAAAATATATTGTCATATTTATTATCTTAATTTGTATACCCTCTCATGGGAAACAGAATAAAGATTTAGCACTGCCTGAACTAGGAGATAGAGTCTCAGGTGCAGTTTCTTATGATGAAGAAAAAATAATTGGCAAAGAATTTTTAAAGCAAATTTACTTTCAAGCTCCTTTGATCAATGATCCATTGATTCAAGAATATTCAGAACTATTAATATATAAGCTTTCAGAGTTCAGTAATGTACAAGATAGAAAATTTACTGTTTTATTGATTGATGACGATTCTTTAAATGCTTTTGCCGCTCCTGGTGGGATTATTGGAGTCAATGGTGGATTATTTTTAAATGCAGATAATGAAGGACAGTTCTCTTCTGTAATGGCACATGAACTTGCTCATCTTAGCCAAAGACATTTTGCTAGGAATGTTCTCAGCGCAAAAGATAATAGCATTGGCTCCTCTTTAACTATCATTTCATCTATTGCGCTCGCGTTAATAACTAATAATCCAAATGCGATCGCCGTTGGGCCAGCACTCTTACAAACTCAGAACCT
>ENA-UZWU01001202-UZWU01001202.1-metagenome-genome-assembly--contig:-Day-4--1m-contig-1202_pt1 | contig 29000 bp, 26 predicted proteins | sample MGYA00260345_ERZ794905 | MGnify/ENA metagenome assembly ERZ794905
AATGCAGTTGCATTTTTAATGGAGCACGAACATTTTACTTATCCTGAAGCTATCAAATATTTAGCTAGAAAATATAATATTGAAATTGAAGAAACTCAAGTAAGTTCTTTGGATAAGGAAAAAGCTTCAGAAAAAGAAAGTCTATTCATAGTGTCTGAATATGCAAAAGATTTCTTTAATGATACTTTGTTTAACTCAAATGAAGGTAAAACTATTGGCTTTTCTTATTTTAAAGAAAGAGGATTTAGTGATGAAACTATTAAAAAGTATGATTTAGGATATTTGCCAGACAAATTAAATTATTTTTCAAAAAAAGCAATTGCAAATGGTTATGATCCAATTTTTTTAGAGAAATCTGGATTATCAATTTTTAAAAACGAAAAACCAATTGATAGATTTAGAGGGAGGGTGATATTTCCAATTCATAGTATGTCAGGCAGGATACTTGGTTTTGGTGGGAGAATTCTAAATAATCAACTAAAAACTGCAAAATATTTAAACTCACCAGAAAGTTTAATATATAACAAAAGTAAAATATTGTATGGTATATTTTATGCAAAACAGGATATTGCAAAACTTGATAATTGTTTTATAGTTGAAGGCTATACTGACGTTATTCAGTTGCATCAAAAAGGAATTAAAAATGTGGTTTCATCATCTGGAACTGCACTTACTTTAGATCAGATCACACTGATAAGAAGATTGACATCGAATGTAACTATGCTGTTCGATGCTGATAAAGCCGGTATTAATGCAACTTTAAGAGGAATTGATATTATTTTGACAGCAGGTCTTAATGTTAATGTTTGTTCTTTTCCAAATGGTGAGGATCCTGACAGTTACAGTCAGAACAAGTCTTTTGAAGAAATTGATGATTATTTAAAAAATAATTCAAAAGATTTCATACAATTTAAAGCATCAATTTTAGCTCAAAACTCAAAAAATGATCCTATTTCTAAAGCAAATACTATTAATGAAATTATAAATAGTATATCCATTATTCCCGACAGAATCAAACAAGAAATATATGTAAAGCACTGTTCTACTATTATGGACATTTCTGAGGAGGTTTTATTCAATTCGTTAGCTCAGAAAACGAAAAATGAAATTCATTCAATATCAAAAAAAAGAATTGCTAAGGTCCAAAAAACAACAAGAAATAAAGATGTTAATTTACTATTTGAATTAGAAAAAAAAATCATTGAAATACTTTTGTTATATGGAAGTAAACAAGAAAATTTTGAAGAATTGATATTGAAAAATGATGATGATGGTAATGTTGTTTTAGAACCTACAACAGTAAAGTCATTAGTTTATGAAAAAATATTTTTAGACCTACAACAAGACGAAATTGAATTCACTAACGAATCTTTCAAAATTATTTATGAAAAAATTATCAATGAATTTCAGAAAAATCAAAAGCTAATTTTGGAAGTTTTTTTAAATAGTTTAAACCAAGATTTGGCAAATCATGTTACCGGAATTTTAATGAACGAAGATCAATATGAGCTACATGATTGGTTAAGTAAAGATATATTTGTTAAACATAAAGATAAAGTCATAAGTCAACTTGTTTCTGAAACTATCCTTAGTTTAAGAACATTTTTAATTAATAAAAAGGTCGAAGAATTAAAAGAAGAAACTAAAGGCCGCTTAGATAATGATAAAATTCTTGAGGAAATTGGAGAATATCATAAACTAAAAACACTATTATCAAAAAAATTAAATAGAGTTTTGTAGTTATTTTAGACTTTCTGGAACTTTGTAAATTGGTATAGGATTCATTTTATGAAGATTTTGTTTATTAAATTTTTTCAAAATTTGAAAAACTTTCTTCTCTCTTCCTTTAAAATCATTCAATTTTTTGTTCAGATTTTTTTGTTGCATAGCCCATTCTAATTCTTTGTATGTTGCTCCTATTTGATCTTCGTCGGTTCTTCCGTCGTCCCATAAACCATCTGTTGGTTTAGCTTTAACAATCTCATTTAATACTTTAAGTGTTTTTGAAATCTCGAAAACATCCGTCTTATTTAAATCTGCAATTGGGCTTATGTCTACTCCACCATCTCCATATTTTGTATAAAAACCAATTCCAAAATCCTCAACTTTATTTCCTGTACCGGCTACTAAATAGTTATTTATACCAGCAAAATAATATAAAGTAGTCATCCTGAGTCTAGATCTTGAATTCGCTAAAGACAAAAAATTATTTTTATCATTTTTTTCTTCAACTGCATTTTTAAATGAGTTGAAAACATCATTAAGATCAACTGATTTATGAATTACGTTATTAAACTTTTTTTGAAGCCATTTTATATGATTAGAAGCTCTATTCACTTCATTTTTATTTTGCATAATAGGCATATCTATGCAGATTGTTGGTAGGCCAGTACTTGCACAAAGTGTTGATGTTAAAGCTGAGTCTATTCCGCCAGAAATGCCAATAACAAAGCCATCTGTTTTAGATTTTTTAGAGTAAGCTTTTAACCATTGAATTATATTATCTGCAATTATATCATATTTCATTTATAAATATTTATTGACTTTGTATTAAATTTGATAAAATATTATACAACAAAATTAATGGATTATTATAAGATATACATAGCTATTTTTATTGTTTTTTTCACAATAGGGTGTGATAATGTCAATAACCTTGAAATTGAAATAATAAGATTTGAAAAGAAATTTTATAATTCAGACGAAAAAGAATTAAATAATTTAATGGTTAAATATCCTTTCCTTTTTCCAAGTCAATTCCCTAAATCAATATGGATTAATAAAATCAATGATTCAATTGAAAATGATCTTTACAATTATTCTTTAATTGAATTTAAAGATTATAATTTTAGCTCTAATAAAGTAAAGTCAATTTTTAATAACGCCAACAATATTTTAGAAAACTTTACCCCCCCAAAGTTAATTACACTTATTTCTAAAAGTGATTTTAATGAACGAATAATTTACAGTGGACCTTATTTATTTATTTCATTGAATTTGTATTTTGGATCAAATTATTATGTAAATACACCCAATTATCTTTCGCAAAAAATGAATAAATTATTCATTCCTAATGATATTGCTTTTAAGATTTCCGAAGGATATGTTCAGGGTAAAGATGATAGAACTTTACTTTCTAAAATGATACAATATGGCAAAATTTTGTATTTAAATAAATTGCTAAATAATGAAGAAGAAGATTGGGTTGTTTTTAATACTACTCCAAAAAAAATGAAATGGACTATTGATAATGAATTTGAAATTTGGTCTTATTTTGTAGAAAATGAATACTTTTTTAATACTGATATTGATTTAAGATCTAGATTTATTTCATTATCTCCCTATTCAAAGTTCAATCTTGATATTGATAAGGAATCACCTGGTGCTGTAGGACGTTGGTTAGGCTATAAAATTGTAGATTCCTATATGAATAATAATAAGACAACTATTAATGAGTTAATAGATTTAGATCATTATACTATCTTTAAAAATTCAAAATATAAACCATTTAAATAATGAAAAAAACTCAAATCACTTTCAATGTGGAATTGGATGAAAATCAAATCCCTGAAAAAATTAATTGGTCAGCTACTGATGGGGGGGTCACTAATAAAGAATCTAAAGCTGTGTTTTTGTCAGTCTGGGACCATAAGCCTCAAGAAACTTTAAAAATTGATCTATGGACAAAAGATATGCCAATAGATCAAATGAATGTATTTTTTCATCAGACATTAGTTAGTATGAGTGATACATATTTTAGATCTACAAACAACGAAAAAATGACAGATTCTTTTAAGCAATTTTGTGATTATTTTGCTGAAAATTTGAATATTAAACTTTCTTAGAGTCTATTAGCAAGGAAATGCTATTAAGAATTTCTTCACGACCTAATTTTGATTTTGAAGAGCTTATAAAGTGCTCAGGGTGAATACCAATTTCATCAAATAAAATTTTTAGATATTTATCCGGATTTTCAATGAATTCTTTTTTGTTTAGTTTATCAGCTTTTGTAAATATTATCTTAAACTGAATATTATTTTGGTTTAGCCATAGCATAAATTCTAGATCAATTTTTTGTGGCTTTAGTCTAATGTCTACAAGTACAAATGTTAAACTAAGATTGTTTCTGTTCAAGAAATAGTCTGTTATTATCTCTTCAATTACTCTTTTTTCTTTTTTTGATTTTCTGGCAAAACCATAACCTGGTAAATCAACTAAAAACCATTTTCTATTAATTAAGAAATGATTTATAAGAAGTGTTTTTCCTGGCGTACCAGAAATTTTAGCTAATTTTTTACTATTTGTTAGTGAATTTATTAGTGAAGACTTTCCAACGTTAGATCTTCCAATAAATGCATATTCATTAAATTTTTGATCTGGACAATTTTCTGATTTTGAACTACTTTTAACAAAGCTAGATGATGTTATTTTCATTTATCATAGTTTTTTATCTATGAACCAATTATGGACAGTCGAATTAAATTTTTCTGGATGTTCCATCATTGGGGCATGACCACATTTTTCAAACCAAAACAGTTTAGAATTTGGCAGTAAGTTGTCAAATTCATTTGCTACGTCTGGAGGGGTGACTTCGTCATTTTTACCCCAAATAAGTGCTGTAGGTAAACTAATGTTAGGAAGATCTTTGGCCATATTGTGTCTTATTGCACTTTTTGCAACTGCTAAAATTTTTAAAACTTTTTTTCTGTCATTAACCGCCTCAAATACTTCGTCAACTACTTCTTTGGTTGCTATTTCCGGTGAATAAAAAACATTTTGAGTTTTATTTTTTATAAATTCATAATCACCTCTTCTTGGATAAGTGTCGCCCATTGCGTTCTCATATAATCCAGAGCTACCCGTTAGGACTAAAGCTTTTGTGTCTGAGGGAAATAATTTTGCATGTACTAAAGCAACGTGTCCACCTAAAGAATTACCAACTAGAATTACTTTATTTAACTTTAATTCTTGAACAAAATTATTAATATACTTTGCGAAATATTTAACATTCGTATTTAGAAGTGAAGCAGAGTAGATAGGTAACTCAGGCATAAATACTTGATAACCTAAATTTTGGAATTTTTCTAGAAAATCCTTGAAGTTTCCTAAACCTCCCATAAGTCCATGTAATACAATTATAGGATTTCCTTTGCCTCCGACTGTATATTTAAATCCGTTTTTTTCAATGTGTTTTAGAGTGTTCACTTTTATTTATGATTATTAAGACTTGTTCACGCAAATATAGTTATTTACGATTACAATAAATCTTGCTTTAATTTTTTATCAACTCACTTTTTAACAAACATAAAAGACTGTAAATGAATTACTTAATATTATGTTTTATTGTTTGTCTTAAAATTATTAACAATGTGGTAAAATGTGGTAAAATGTGGTAAAATTTCGATATATTTGAGTTAAACCAAAATTATAGTGATTAATCTGATAGGAACATATGAGTGCAAAATTGATGTCAAGGGACGATTGATGCTTCCAGTCAATTTAAAAAAGCAGTTAGGTGAACACTTGAACGATAGCTTTATTGTTAAAAGATCAGTATTTCAAAAATGTTTAGAAATTCATCCATTTTCGGAATGGAAATATACTATGCAGAAGCTCAACAAACTCAACAGATTTGTCAAAAAGAATAATGATTTCATTAGAAGATATAATGCAGGCGTTAGAATTATTGAATTGGATAATAGTGGAAGGTTGTTAATTCCAAAAGATTTATCAAAATTATATTTCTCAAATAATGAGATTGTGCTTACTTCTGCAATAAATATAATTGAAGTTTGGGATAAAATTTCTTATGAGGAATTTATTAACGATCCAAATTTAAATTTTGCAGATTTATCTGAAAGTGTAATGGGTAATCAGTCGAGCGATGTATCATAGTCCAGTTATGCCGCAAGAATCGATTGATAGTTTAAATATTTCGAGTGATGGTGTATATGTTGATTTAACTTTTGGTGGAGGAGGTCATTCAAAATTAATATTAAATAACTTAAGTAGTAAAGGAAAATTGATAGCATTTGATCAAGATATAGATGCAATTAAAAATAAAATTGATGACTCAAGATTTATTTTGATTAATCAAAATTTTAAATTTTTACAACAAAATTTGAAATACAACAATATTTTAAATGTTGATGGTGTATTTGCTGATTTAGGAGTTTCATCTCATCAATTTGACAGTGCTGTAAGAGGATTTTCTATTCGATATGATTCTGAAATAGATATGAGAATGAATACTAAATCCTCATTTAATGCTCAGGAAATATTAAATGAATATTCAGAAAGACAACTTTCGAACATTTTATTTGAGTATGCTGACTTAAGAAATTCAAAAGATATTGCAAAAACTATTGTTGAAGCAAGGACTTTTAAAAAAATAACAAGAACTAGCCAATTAAATGATATACTTAGTTCTTTTCTCCCTAAAGGATTTGAAAATAAATTTCTAGCTAAAATATATCAAGCTTTAAGAATTGAGGTTAATCAAGAAATGCATGTATTAAAAGAAGTCTTGTTACAACTTCCTGGTTTGGTCAACAAAGGAGGAATTATCTCTTTCATAACATATCATTCTATTGAAGATAGAATAGTTAAAAGATTTATACAAAATGGTTGTTTTGAATCTGAACCATTTAAAAATGAATTTGGAGTTGCTGATATTCCGTTTAAAAAAACATTTAAATTCTTGGTTCCAACTAAAAAAGAAATCAAATTAAATAGTAGAGCTAGAAGTGCAAAATTAAGATCTGCAGTAAAAACATGAGAGACAGTCTAAAACAAATATTGTTAGGTAAATTTTTGATTAATGATGGATCAATTAAAAACTGGGGCTATATATTTTTTTTATTTACCATATGTTTAATTATGATTTATTCTTCTCATTTGGTAGATAGCAAGATTATAAAAATAAGTGAATTAAAAAACGAAGTTTCAGTTCTACAAAGCAATTTTATAAGCAAAAGAAAAGAAGTTATGAAATTAAAAATGGAATCAAATGTATCATTTTTAATGAATGATAGAAATATCGAAAGTTCGACTACTCCCCCAAAAAAAATAATTATTGACTAATGGAAACAAATCAAAAACAATTTTTATATAGGCTTTATTTAGTAGCTTCTGTATTGGTGTTTTTGGGATTTGGTATTGGATATAAAATATTTCATATTCAGTATGTTGATGGTAATAAATACAGAAAATTAGCTAAAAATAAAACGATTCAAAATTTCACCATTTTTCCTGAAAGAGGGAATATTTTCTCTGATGATGGAAGTTTATTAGCAGCTTCAACAACAAGTTTTGATATATATTTTGATGCTGTGACTGTTTCTGACGCAAATTTCTCAAAATATTCAAAAAAACTCTCAGAAGAACTTTCGAAAACTTTTAATAAATCTGAGGAAATTTTTCTAGACAGACTCGTTTTTGCTAAAAATAATAAAAAGAGATATCATTTAATTAGTAGAGGGGTTTCAATAGAAAATCTAAATAAAATAAAACAAATGCCTCTTTTTGAAATGGGTGGAGTTAGGGGAGGTTTAATTATTGAAAAAAAGAATTCAAGAGACTATCCATTAAATAAGATAGCAGAAAGAACTATTGGTTATGAGAGAATGATAAAAGATGACAATTTTAGTGGAGTAGGACTTGAGCACGCTTTTGGTTCAAAATTAAGGGGGAAAAATGGTCTACAATTAATGCAAAAAATTTCAAATGGCAAATGGAAACCCATTTCCTCAAATAATAAAATTGAACCAACGCCAGGAACTGATATTGTTTCAACAATAAATATTGGTTTTCAAGATATTACACATCATTCTTTATTAAAACAATTAGAAGACTTTGAAGCTGACCACGGCACTGCAGTAGTTATGGAAACGGCAACAGGCGAAATAAAAGCCATTTCAAATTTAGGAAGAACCTCGGAGGGAAAATATTATGAAAAGTTAAATTATGCAGTTGGGGAACATTTTGAGCCGGGTTCTACTTTTAAATTAATGTCAGTAATTGCCGCACTTGAAGATGGTAAAGTTGAACCAAATACAATTATAGATACAGAAAATGGTATACTTTCTTTCTATGGAAATAAAGTAAGAGACTCAAAACCGGGTGGATATGGAAAAATTTCTCTAAACGATGCTTTTAAATTTTCATCAAACACGGGAATTGTAAAAGTTATCAGTGAATCTTATGGAAACGAACCTCGAAAATTTTCAGATAGACTTTATAACATGGGTTTAAATAATAAGTTAGGAGTTTCAATTCTGGGAGAGTCCAGTCCAAGAATTCCTCACCCAAATGATAAAAATTGGAATGGTTTATCTCTTCCATGGATGGCTTACGGATATGGTGTATTATTATCACCACTTCAAATTTTAACATTTTACAATTCAGTTGCTAATAATGGAGAAATGGTTAAGCCTGTTTTTACAAGACATAGTAGTTTAATTGAAAATAAAACAATTTTAAACCCATCAATTTGTTCAGATGATACGCTGAAAAAGGTTAAACTCATGCTAGAAAATGTTGTTAATGAAAAAGGTGGAACAGGAAATAATATAAAATCAAATATTTATAAAATTGCAGGGAAAACCGGAACTGGTCAAATTGATTATAACACTGATGACTTGCAATATATTTCAAGTTTTGTTGGATATTTTCCAGCTGATAAACCTAAATACTCATGTATTGTAGTAATCCATAAACCAAATAAGAAAAAAGGATATTATGGAGCTACAGTTGCTGCTCCGGTTTTTAAGAAAATTGCTGATAAAATATATTCATTAACACCTAAATCTGTTGATTTTAATAAAACAGAAAATTTTAATCTTTCTAAAATTTACAATAAGAAAGATTATCATTTAATTGACATCAATAATTTATCAATTATAAAAGGAAAAAATCTCAAAAATATTTTACCTGCTTTGGAGAATTATGGTTTTAAAGTTTCTTTTAAAGGCAGTGGTTTGATCATTAAAAACTTCAAATTAATTAATAAATCGAAAAAACAAATAGTTATAAGTCTTACATGAAGTTGCTTAGAGACATATTATATAGAGTAGAAATACAATCTGTCATTGGAAATACAGATATTGGAATTAATAAAATAGAATTTAATTCTAAAAAAATTAAACAGAATGATTTATTCATAGCTATTAAGGGTTATAAATCAGATGGAAATAGTTATATAAGTAGTGCTATTTCTAACGGTGCAAAAGCTATTATATGTAATTCAGTTCCTAGTGAAATCACCAAAAATGTAACCTATATAATTGTTCTTGATTCAAGAAAAACTTTATCCTTGATATCTTCAAATTATTATGATAATCCCTCAAAAAAAATAAAGCTTATTGGAGTTACTGGAACGAATGGTAAAACATCTAGCACTACATTAATGTATCAACTTTTCAAAAGTTTTTATAAAAAAGTAGGACTAATATCAACTAATATAATTCTGGTTAATGATATTGAATTTAACACTAGCCAAACTACTCCTGACTCATTATTTCTGAACTATATTTTAAATGAAATGGTTAATTCAAAAGTCGAATATTGTTTTATGGAAGTTTCATCTCACGCAATATCACAAATGAGAACTTATAATTTGAATTTTAATGTAGGTGTTTTCACAAATTTAACTCACGACCATTTAGATTATCATAAATCATTCAAAAATTATCGAGATGTTAAAAAAATATTTTTTGATTCTTTACCTAAATCAAGTTTTGCAATAACCAATGTTGATGATAAGAATGGTAATTATATGGTTCAAAATGCAGTTTGTAAAATCTTTTCATATTCTCTAAAATCTAATTCAGATTTTTCCATTAAAATCTTAGAAAAAGATTTTAATGGAATGAAATTGTTAATAAATGACACTGAGTTATGGACTAAGCTAACGGGAACTTTTAATGCGTACAATATACTAACAGTTTTTTGTATTGCTAAAGTTTTTAATATTTCAAATGAACTAATCTTACAAAAAATTAGCTCATTAAACTCACCTGAGGGAAGATTTGAGTTAGTTAATTCGAATAGTGATAAAATTGGAATAATAGATTATGCTCACAGTCCAGATTCTTTAAAAAATGTATTGAACACCATTAATGATATAAAGAATTTAAGTGAATCATTAATAACTGTTGTGGGTTGTGGTGGTGATAGAGATAAAGAAAAAAGACCTTTAATGGGGAAAATAGCATGCTCACTTAGTGATAAAGTAATTTTTACATCTGATAATCCAAGATCCGAGGATCCTATTCTGATTATAGATCAAATGAAAAATGGAGTAGAAAAGAAAGACAAACATAAATTTATTTTAGAAATAAACAGGAGGAAAGCTATTCAAGAAGCATGTGAAATAGCTAGAAAAAACGATATTATTTTGATAGCTGGTAAGGGGCACGAGAAATATCAAATTAAAGGACACGAAAAAATTGAATTTAACGACAAAATTTTTTTAATAGAATCACTAAAAACTACTAATTAAAATGTTTTATTTTTTATTTGAATATTTAGAAAATCAGTTCCAGTTAACAGGGGCTAGTTTATTTCAATATATTTCTTTTAGATCATCTTTAGCATTTATATTTTCATTATTTTTCTCCATAATTTTTGGTAAAAAAATAATTAATTTTTTAAATAAAAAGCAAATTGGTGAGTCAATTAGAGACTTAGGTTTGACAGGTCAAAAAGAAAAAAATGGTACGCCAACCATGGGTGGACTTATCATTATTTTTTCTACTATTATTCCAGTTTTACTTTTTTCAAACTTCATCAACATTTATATTATAATACTTCTTTTTACAACTATCTGGCTTGGTGTTATAGGTTTTTTAGATGATTATATTAAAGTGTTTCGAAAAAACAAGAAGGGACTTAAAGGTAAGTTTAAAATTATAGGGCAGGTTAGTCTTGGGTTGATTGTTGGTTTAACTTTATTTTTTCATCCTCAGGTAACTTTAAAAAATCAAAATAATATAGATTCAAATGATATTGTACAAGTTGTTGGAAATTCTGAATATAAGTCTACTAAAACAACTGTTCCCTTTTTAAAAAATAATGAGTTTGATTATTCATTTTTCAGTTCATTAACGACTAATGAAAGTAAAACTATAAGTGTAATTGTTTTTGTATTTTTTGTTATTTTAATAATAACATCAGTTTCTAATGCCGCTAATTTAACTGATGGAATCGATGGTTTAGCAGCAGGCTCTTCGGTAATTATTACTATAACATTGGGGGTATTTGCTTGGGTTTCTGGAAATATAATTTTTTCAGAATATTTGAATATAATGTATATACCCAGAGTAGGTGAGGTAGTTGTTTTTATTTCCTCTTTTATTGGGGGACTTATAGGGTTTTTATGGTATAATACTTATCCTGCTCAAGTTTTTATGGGAGATACAGGTAGTCTAACTATTGGAGGTGTTATTGCGGTTATAGCCATAATTGTAAGAAAAGAGTTATTACTTCCTCTTATTTGTGGTGTTTTTCTAATTGAAACTTTATCCGTAATAATTCAGGTTAGTTTTTTTAAATATACCAAGAGTAAAAAAGGTATTGGGAAAAGAATTTTTCTTATGTCACCCATTCATCATCATTTTCAAAAATCTGGATTACATGAAAGTAAAATTGTTGTGAGATTTTGGATAATTGGAATTTTATTAGCCATACTTTCTTTAATAACCTTGAAAATTAGATAATCATGAAAAATAGTATTGTTGTTATTGGAGGGGGTGAAAGTGGTGTTGGAGCTGCCTTTCTTGCTAACAAGAATGGATATGATGTTTTTCTTTCAGAGTATAATACCATACAAAAAAAATATAAAAAAATATTAGAAAACAATCATATAAGTTATGAGGAAGGTGGGCATTCTCTGAATAAGTTTTTTAACGCCAAGGAGGTTGTAAAAAGTCCTGGAATCTCTAATGATTCTGAGATAATCATCAAAATTAAATCTAAAAATATTCCTATAATTTCAGAAATTGAATTTGCTTACAGATTTACAAATTCTATTTTAATTGGAGTTACTGGATCTAATGGTAAAACAACTACATGCTCTCTTATTTATCATATTCTTAAAAACTCAGGAAAAAGTGTTGGACTAGCTGGCAATATTGGTAATAGTTTTTCCTTTTTAACGGCCGAAAATAACTTTGAATATGTTGTCTTAGAACTAAGTAGTTTTCAATTAGATGATATAATAAATTTTAATTCGTTTATCTCCATAATTACCAATTTAACACCTGATCATTTAGAAAGATATGATTATGATTTTCAGAATTATGTTAACTCAAAATTCAAAATCATTTCTAATCACTCATCATCTGATTATTTAATTTATAATTATGACGATGATAAAATCATTTCTGAGCTAAGCAATAGAAATGTTAACTCTATTAAAATTCCATTTTCACTCAAAAACGCAAATGGAAATAATCTTACATACGTTAAAAACGATAATATTAATTCTAATATAAATAACTCCAGTTTTATGATACCAATTGAAAATTTATCCATTAAAGGAAAGCACAATGTTCAAAATAATATGGCTGCAGCAACTGTTGCAAAAATTCTAAATATTAGCGATGAAAAGATTAGGGAATCATTAGGAAATTTTCAATCTATAAACCATAGACTTGAACATGTGTTAACTATTCAAAAAGTAAAATATATAAATGATTCAAAAGCCACTAATGTAAATGCAGTTTATTACGCTCTAGATTCTATGAAATCATCAACAGTTTGGATTGCTGGAGGTGTAGATAAGGGAAATAATTACGATGACTTAATTCCTTTGGTAAGAGAAAAGGTTAAAGCAATTATTTGTATTGGAATTGATAATTCAAAAATTATAGAATCATTTTCTCCATTTGTAGAAATAATTATAGAAAATGATAATATGGTTCAAGCTGTAAGAAATGCATATAAAATTGCTGAATCAAAAGATTGTGTGTTATTATCACCAGCTTGTTCAAGTTTTGACTTATTTAAAAATTACGAAGACAGAGGAAATCAATTTAAAGAGGCGGTTAGAAAATTATAATGAATTTATTAATAGAAAAAATTAGAGGAGATAAGATAATTTGGTCAATAGTTATATTATTGGCAGTTTTTTCTTTTTTACCTGTTTACAGTGCAAGCTCTAATTTTGGAAACAGTTTTGTTTTATCGAATGTTATAAAACATTTTGCAATTATTACAGTTGGTATTTTAATAATGTACGGTACACATTTGATTCCTTATAAATATTTCAAAGGATTGTCAAAATTGGCATTACCTTTTATAGTAACTGTTTTACTAATTACCTCAATGCAGGGTAATGTAATAGATGGGGCTAATGCAAGTAGATGGATTAAGTTACCAATTATTGGTTTGTCTTTTCAACCATCATCAATGGCTATTGTTGTGCTAATGGTTTATGTTTCATTTTATTTATCTAAAAATTATAATAAAAACATAAGTTTTTCAAAAACTATAATTCCATTATGGATTCCAATTATATTAATAGTGTTTTTAATCTTGCCATCTAATTTTTCCACTGCTGCTATGATTTTTTTGATGATAATTACTTTAATTTTCATTGGAGGATATCCTTTTAAATATTTACTAGGCATAGGGTTTTCTGGAATAATACTTTTTTCACTTTTCTTTTTAACTGTGAAAAATTATCCAGATTTAATGCCTAATAGAATAGACACATGGGTTAGTAGAATTGAAAACTTTTCATCATCTGAAAATTCTGAAAATAATTATCAAATTTTGAGAGCTAAATCTGCAATAGCATCAGGAATGGTTTTTGGGGTTGGGGCAGGAAAAAGTTCAATGAAAAATATTCTTCCCCAAAGTACATCTGATTTTATTTATGCTATAATAACTGAAGAATATGGAACTGTTGGAGCAATTAGTATATTGTTTCTTTACCTTTTATTACTCTTTAGAATAATAATAGTGTCGTATAAGTCTAGTACTGTTTTCGGACAATTATTAGCATTAGGATCAGGGTTGCCTATAATCTTTCAAGCATTCATTAATATGGGCGTTGCAGTTCAGCTTTTCCCTGTTACTGGCCAGCCTTTACCATTAATAAGTACTGGTGGAACATCTATTTGGATGACTTTTCTAGCACTTGGTATAGTTTTAAGTGTAAGTTCTAAAGAATCAACAGAAATTTTAAATACTGATAATCCTTTAAATATATTAAGTGAAACAGAATAGATTTTTAATATCAGGTGGAGGTACAGGGGGGCATATTTACCCTGCTATTTCTATTGCTGAAGAATTGTCTATAAAATTTGAAAATAATAAAATATTATTTGTTGGTTCTTCAGATCGAATGGAGATGCAAAAAGTTCCGGAACACGGGTACGACATTATTGGATTATGGATTAGTGGAATTAATAGAAAATTACATTTTTCAAATTTGTTAGTTCCATTAAAGGTTCTTTTAAGTATTGTAAAATCTTATTTTATAATTAAAAAATTTAAACCTGATTTTGTAGTTGGAACCGGGGGTTTTGCTAGTGGGCCAATTTTATATGTTGCTTCAAAATTAAAAATACCAACTTTAATTCAAGAACAAAACTCTTATCCTGGAATAACCAATAGGATTCTTTCTAAATCAGTCAATTATATTTGTGTTTCTTATTCAAAAATGGACAGGTATTTTCCTAAATCTAAATTATTGTTTACCGGAAATCCGGTGAGAAAAAATATTTATATTTCAACAATCTCAAAGGAAGCTTCATTAGATTTTTTTAGTTTAAACAAAGACAAAAAAACCTTATTAGTTTTAGGAGGAAGTTTAGGTGCACTAAAAATTAATGAATTTATCAAATCCAATTTAAATTATTTCAAGAATTTAGGTGTCCAGGTTCTTTGGCAATGTGGAAATTATTACTTTCAAAAATACCAAGCACTTAATTCGGATATAGTAAAAGTTAAACCGTTCATAAAAAAAATGAACTATGCATATAAAGCCGCTGATTATATTGTATCAAGATCTGGCGCAAGTGTAATTTCTGAATTATGTATTGTTGGTAAGCCAGTAATTTTCATTCCATCTCCAAACGTTGCAGAGGACCATCAAACTAAAAATGCAATGTCTATTGTTAATTTAAATTCTGCAGAAATTGTAAAAGAAAAAGATTTGAATACTAAGTTTAATCGAGTTTTTGAAAAAATATTTAAAAATGAGGAATATTCCTTAAAATTATCAAATTCAATTAAAAAAATTGAAAGGCCTAATGCCACAGTGGATATTGTTAACCACATTAAAAAGTTTTTGAAATGATTAAAAATTATAAAAAAATTTATTTTTTAGGAATTGGTGGTATAGGTATGTCCTCTTTGGCTTTTTATTTTATCAACAAAAATAAATATGTAGCTGGATATGATAAAGTTAATTCTACTATAACTAAATCACTCTCAAATAAAGGTGCTAAAGTACACTATAATGATGATGTTGTAAATATTCCATCTGAGTTTTTAAATCATTTAGAAACTTTGATTGTTTATACTCCTGCTATTCCTAAATCTAACAAAGAATTAAAGTTTTTTAAAGAAAATGGATTTAGAATTTTAAAAAGATCAGAACTACTTGGAATGATTTCTCAAAATAAGTTTTGCATTGCTATTGGAGGAACTCACGGTAAAACAACAACTTCTTCAATTTTATCTCATATTCTTTATGAAAACAATATTAGCTTTACTTCTTTCGTTGGAGGAATTTCTGAGAATTATGACTCAAACTTATTACAAAACGGCAATGATATTGTATTAGTCGAAGCAGATGAATTTGACAGATCATTTCATACTTTATTTCCAAATATAGCTTGTGTAACATCAGTTGATCCTGATCATTTAGATATTTATAACTCAAAAGAGGAACTAAATAGTTCATTTATCCAATTTATCGACAATATTAAACCCAAAGGAGTATTATTTTCTAATGAAAAAACTTTGCTCGGAGGTGTTTCATATGGATTTAGTTCTAAATGTGAATATTTTATATCTAATTATTCTAATTCAAAATTTTCTTCTTTTTTTAATATAAATTATAAAGGAGTTTCAATTGATTCTGTAGAGTTTAATATGCCGGGAAAACATAATGCATTAAATGCACTTGCTGCATTTGCTATTGGAAAAGAATTAAATATTAATGACAAATCAATTACAAATTCTTTGTCTACATTTTTAGGTGTTAAAAGAAGGTTTAGTTACGTATTACGGACGCCTAAAATAATTATAGATGATTATGCTCACCATCCAAGTGAGATTAAAGCTGTTTATAATACTATAAAAGATTTATACCCTAAAAAAATAAATACTGCTATTTTTCAACCGCATTTATATTCAAGGACAAGAGATTTTATGAACGAATTCGCAGAAATATTATCAAAGTTTGATAATATTATTTTAACAGAAATATATCCTGCAAGAGAAAAACCTATAACTAATATTAGCTCTGAAAAATTATTAGAATTAATTGATAATAAAAATAAATCAATCTTAAATAAATCTGATTTATCAAATTCTTTAAAAGAATCTGACTCTGAAGTTTTTATAATAATGGGTGCTGGAGATATTGCTGATGAAGTTGATATAATTAAAAATAATATTCTTATTTGATATGAACCTAAATATGTTAAAAATTACTTTTTTAATACTTTCTGTCAGTCTATTGACATTGTTTAGTTTTAATAAAAATCAGAACAGAAGTATTGAGTTTGCTGACTTAAGTTATTTAGATACTGATTTTAAATTTATCCCTGAAGATTCGGTTAATAAATTGTTAACACAAAGTAATTTAATTTCTAATGAAATTTTGAAAAGTAATTTAAATTTGAAAGAAATTGAACGTATAATTTTATTAAATGAATATATAAGTTCAGCTGAAGTATCAATTAGTGTTGAAGGAAAATTGGGAGTAAATATTAAGGAAAAAAATCCAGTGTTTAGAGTTTTGAATGAAAAATATTATATAGATGATAATGGAAAAAAAATGCCATTATCTAAAAATTTTTCAGAAATATGTCCAATGATTTTAAGTAATGTAGATTCAATTGATTTTAAAATGTTAGGTGATTTAGGTCTCTACATAAAAAATGATAAATTTTTATCTAAACATATAGCTGGATTAACTAAGTCAAATAATAATTTAATATTTAAAGTTGACGGTTTTCNNGATTTTAAAAATCAGGTTATAATACAAAGAAAATAAATATGGAAACAAAAAATTTATTTGTTGGATTAGACATAGGCACAACAAAAATTGTTGCTTTGATTGGCTCTTTAAATGAATATGGTAAGTTAAAAATAATTGGAATAGGTAAATCAAAAAGTTTAGGTGTTCACCGAGGTGTGGTAAATAATATTACTCAAACGATTCAATCTATTCAATCAGCTGTAAATGAAGCAGAACTAAATTCATCTGAAAAAATTGATAAAGTTATTGTTGGAATTGCTGGACAACACATTAGAAGCCTTCAACATAGCGATTACATAACCAGAAGTAATTCTGATACCGTTATTAATACTGAGGACTTAGATAAATTAATAAATCAAGTTTATAAATTGGTTATGTTGCCTGGAGAAGAAATAATTCACGTATTACCTCAGGATTATAAGGTTGATGGCCAGGCTGAAATTAAAGAACCAATAGGTATGTTTGGAGGAAGACTAGAAGCAAATTTTCACGTTGTTGTCGGTCAAGTATCTTCAATTAAAAACATAGCTAGATGTATCAAAAGTGCAGGGATTGATTTTGAAGGAATTACATTAGAGCCTATAGCATCTTCTGACGCCGTTTTAAGTCAAGAGGAAAAAGAAGCAGGTGTTGCTTTAATTGATATTGGTGGCGGAACTACTGACTTAGCAATTTTTAAAGATGGAATTATTCGTCACACATCTGTTATACCTTTTGGAGGTAATATTATTACTGAGGACATAAAAGAAGGCTGTTCAATTATAGAAAAACAGGCAGAACTATTGAAAATTAAATTTGGTTCCGCTTGGCCTGGTGAGAATAAAGAAAATGAAATTGTTTCAATTCCAGGGTTAAGAGGAAGAGATCCAAAAGAAATTACTCTTAAAAACTTATCAAAAATTATTCATGCAAGAGTTGTAGAAATAGTTGAACAGGTTTATATAGAAATTAAAAATTATGGACATGAAGAACAGAAAAAGAAATTGATTGCTGGTATTGTTTTAACTGGAGGGGGTAGTCAATTAAAACATTTAAAACAACTAGTTGAATACATAACAGGAATGGATACTAGGTTGGGTCACCCAAGCGAACATTTAGCAGGAAACAATTCAATAGATATTTCAAGTCCAATGTATGCTACAGCTGTTGGTTTGGTTATGAACTCAACAAAAATCAGTAAAAAAAGTAATAAAAAAGAAGATACTGACAATAATGAACTTGAAGAAATTGATGATACTAGTCAAAGTGAAAGGTTAACAATTTTTGAACAGTTTACAGAAAAAATTAAAACATTTTTAGATAACGCCGAATAAATTAAAGATTATGTACTTAAACCCAGAAATAAACAATTTACCATTTGATTTACCTAAAAATCAAAGTAATGTAATAAAAGTCATCGGAGTTGGAGGTGGTGGAAGTAATGCAATTAATTACATGCACTCTAAAGGTATAAAAGGAGTTGATTTTGTTGTATGCAACACCGATTCACAAGCTTTAGAAAATAGTAAAGTTGAAAACAAAATTCAGCTAGGTATTTCATTAACAGAAGGTTTAGGAGCTGGGGCTAATCCCGAGATTGGAGAAAAAGCAGCAGTAGAAAGCTTTGATGATTTAAAGAAAATGCTTGAAACAAATACTAAAATGGTTTTTATAACTGCTGGAATGGGTGGAGGAACCGGAACTGGAGCTGCTCCTGTAATTTCTAAATTGGCGAAAGAGTTGGATATATTAACTGTAGGAATAGTCACTATGCCATTTCACTTTGAAGGTAAAATAAGAGAACATCAAGCCAAAACAGGGATAGAAAAATTAAGAAAAGAAGTAGATGCTTTAATTGTAATTAATAATAATAATTTGAGAGATATCTACGGAAATTTAGGATTTAAAGAAGGATTTGCAAAAGCTGATGAAGTATTAGCTACAGCTTCTAGAGGAATAGCTGAAGTTATAACTCATCATTATACTCAAAATATTGATTTAAAAGATGCTAAAACTGTACTATCTAATAGCGGAAATGCTATAATGGGTTCATCTACTGCTGCAGGTACTAAAAGGTCAATTGAGGCTATTTCAGCTGCTCTTGATTCACCTCTTCTAAATGATAATAGAATTACGGGGGCTAAAAATGTTTTATTATTAATTGTTTCAGGAAAAGAAGAAATAACTATTGATGAAATCGGACTTATAAATGATTATATTCAAGAAAAAGCTGGGCACGGGGCGAATATTATAATGGGAGTAGGTGAAGATTTGAATTTAGAAAGTTCAATTTCTGTTACTGTAATTGCTACAGGATTTGACCCNNAATCAACAAGATGAAATTATACATTCTGATCCAAAAAAAATAATTCATAATCTTGATGAAAATGCCGGATATGTTCATAATCTAAGTTCTGATAATCAGATTGCTGAAAAAGATTCTTTACAATTTGATTTTGCCTCAAATTCAATTGATTTTAAGAATACTGACTCTGAAATTCAAAATTTAGAAAATGCTAGGATTATAAATGACATTAATGTTGATTATGAGGAGGTGAACTCAAATTTAATAATTAGTGAAGATGAAATTGAAATTAATGATGTTTCAGTGAATATTAATGAAATTGAAGTGGCTTCACAAGAAGAATTTAAACCTATTGATCAAGTTTCATTTGATTTTGATATGCCATTGAAAAAACAAACAATTGAGTCAGATAAAATTGTTCATGAATTAATTGAAGATGTAAACGAAATAGAAGTTGTAAACCCTGTTCATATCATACCTGTAACCGAAATTAGTGGAATAAATGCTAATAAATCTGGTGTTGATGATTATGAGATTATTAACAAGACAGTTGAGCCTTTGGTTTCTGAAATTAAAACTGATAATAGTGAAGTAGTTTTAAATCCTTTAAATAGCTCAATTGCTGATGGATTGTCAAAAAGAACAGAAGAGCGAAAAATTAAATTAAAGCAATACAATTATAATTTTACTAAGGCTAATAATATTAAATCTATGGAGAATGAACCTGCCTTTAAAAGAGCCGGAGTTAGTCTAGACAGTATTGATCAATTTAAATCTTCCAGATCAGTTATAAGTGAAGATTCAAACGGAGAGATTAATTTGCGAACTAACAATTCGTTTTTACATGATAACGTAGATTAAAATCAAATTAAATGAAATTAATAGATAAAATATCAAGTTCAATTATATCAGCAATGAAAGAAAAAAATGTTGATGAATTGGAATCTTTAAGAGCAATTAAGTCTGCGCTATTATTAGCTCAAACTCAAAAGGGTTCAGATGGTAATGTTCAAGAATCAGATGAAATTAAAATTCTTCAAAAACTTGTTAAACAAAGAAAAGAAAGTGCAGAGATTTATAAAAAACAAAATAGATTAGAATTAGCAGACATAGAAATAAGTCAATCTAAAATAATTGAAAGGTTTTTACCAGCTCAAATTAGTTTAGAAGAATTGGATAAATTAATTGCTGAAATTATTAACCAGACTGGAGCTCAGGGAATGAAAGATATGGGAAAAGTAATGGGTATAGCATCAAGTAAACTTTCCGGAAAAGCCGATGGAAAAACTATATCTAATATTGTGCGTTCAAAACTTATGTAATAAATGGGGCCCAGTAGTTCAACTGGATAGAATATCAGATTTCGGCTCTGACGGTTGGGGGTTCGAATCCTCCCTGGGTCACTAAAAAAAACCTAATGAAGAAATTTTTTAAAATACTTATTTTACTATTAAGTATTGAACTGTTTTCACAAAATAATTCCGAATTATTTGAGATGAAATTAAATATTTCTAATATTGAATCCTCAGGTAATTTATTGATTGCAGTTTGGTCTGAGCCAGATTTTTGGAATAGTGACAAAACAAACAATTCTGGTCAAAGGGTTGGTTTTGACTACAGTATTAAAGAAAAGGTTCAAAAAGGTAAGTTTTCTACTATAATTAATTTGCCTAAAGGGATTTATTTTATATCAATTTTATTAGATGAAAACTTTAATAACATATTAGATAAAAACTTTATTGGAATTCCCTCTGAACAGTATGGTTTCTCAACAAAAAAAAAGATCAGATTTAGAAAGCCAAAATTCGAAGAAGGTTCAATAGATTTTTTTAAAAATACTATTCTTAATATTGAGTTGCAGTAATTAAAGTTTGACAATTTTATTAATTTTTAAATTTTGTTTGGGAGCTACTACAATATTTAAAATTTCGAAGGGCATTTCAATTTCTTCTAGAATTTCTTTTGTTTTAACGGTTACAAGTAATTCTCCTTTTGCTGGAATCTCAAGAACTGATCCAAAACTATGGAATGTGTAATTCCCAGTGTATTTCAATTTCAAAGGAACAACTCCATTATTTGAAATTTTAATTGTTACAATTTTTTTATAATAACCATTTGACGTAATAGTTATGTTTTCGTTCATAATGGGAAGAATGTTTTCTTCTTTTCCTATTAACATATCTTTATGCCAAACAAAAGTTTTCTGTGCGAATAATGCATCTCTTATACTTTTTTTTGTAATGTTTTCTGAAATAATAAATGTAACTGGTCTATGATATTTTTTTTCTTTATCAAAAGTCCAATCAATTAATCCGTGTATATCACTAGTACCCATTATGGTAAGATTATTTTCAATTGCCAACGCTAACGCTTCCTCAGAGTATGTGTGCTCATTTACTACTTCAATTCCATGAAATAATTTCTTTTTTAAAAGTTTTTTATGTAAATCGTCAAATCTTGCAATTGCATCATCTCTATTTTCTACCCAATTTGGGTGATTCCAAAAAACAAAAGCTCCTTGTTTATTAGCTTCAATAATTGCTTGTTCTCCGTCAGGATTAATTAATTTATTAGAATCTTTTACGAAAACTGCATTAAAGTGTCCAGGTGGCATTGGTTTAGTTATTTCTGTTCCGTTTATTACCATTAAAGGTTCATTTTCTCTCAACATTGCATTTGATATTTGAAAGGATCTGTTTCTGTCCCTAATGTTCATGTCGTTTTTATAAGATAAATATTCTAAATGCTCAGTTAAAGAAATTAAGTCAAGTCCATCTCTTCTAGCTTCTTTAACTCTAATGCTTGGCCAAACTTCCCCATCTGAAAACACAGAATGAATATGTAAATCTGAAGAAATCAAAAATATTCCTTTTGGACTCTTGAAAAATTCTTTTCTTGATTGTGCGTTAACGTTGAATAAAATTAATGAGATTATTAAAATTGAAATAGTTTTTTTCATGACATTAAATTGATTTAAGTAGTTTTTTTCTTATTCTTTGATATTTTTTTATTGATAGTGTATAATTGGTATAATCTAAAAATAATTTTTTTATTAACCTTTCGTGTTTATTAGAATTTTTAAGTTTTAATTTTTCAAGTAATTCATAATCTTCTATTCCTTGTCGGTGTGCTTCAAATCGAAGTGAGGAAAGTGGTCCATCTTTCCCTGGATAGATTATATGCGTGTCACCAGCTGGAAGATAATTGTTACTTGATGCTTGAGGAGATGGATGTTTAACTACACTTTGATTGAATGGATTAGCTTTATATTGATTCAATCCCCAATGTAAGTATCCAAAGGTATTGTATTTTGAGCCTGCCCATCCAAAATATACTTGTCTAATTCTTTCCATATCTAATGTCCTGTTTAACCATTTTCCGCCAGGAACTAAGCAGGTATATACTAAAATTTTTTCTCCTTCTTTTACTCTTTTTTTGAAAAAATCTTGATTTTCTTGAAAATCATTTATTAGTGGACACCATAAATCAATTGAACCAGTCAATGATTCTTTTGCATTAGTGGCTTCCATTATCGTAATTTTTGGATATATCGATTTTATTTGTTTTGAAACATCTTTATAACATTGAGCATTAATATCTGTAGGTTCATCTGCAATATGTTGAAGCCACTGATTTTCTAATTTATATTTTTTTGTGAATGATTTTATTTTTCTAATTATAGTATCTATTTCCTTTTTCCCATCCTCAGAGTAATAACCTCTTTTACGTAGTTTTGTTTTTAGTTCTGGATTCCCCCAATCGTCATTAGATCCTCTGTTGAGTAAGTGTGGAGATTCAAAATATTTAAATCCATATTTCTTAAAAATATTTATAAATGAAATCATTTTTTCTTCATCTAAAGAAATTTTATTGCTTTGTAAACTAATAAGTTCATGTGGAATTCTTATACAATTTTGACGCCCCTCTGCCATCAACTTAGCATATTTATCAAGCATAACAAACCATTCTTTGTTCCATCTCTTTAAATCATGCATTTCTTCCATTTTACTTAAATTGAACCAATTTGTATAAAAGAATTTACTTTCTTGAAGTTTTGGAATGGAAGCATCATGAATCTTAATTTTAAATTTCAATTCTTCATTTTTAAAACCATCATTTAAAACTATATTCAATTTAAAATTGCCAGTCCTTTTAAACTCAATAGATTTTACAGAAATTCTTAATAAAGAAAAATTACTAACGGTTTTAATTTTATTAATAGTTAAAGGTTCAATAACTTCAAAAACTTCAAAAGGAGCTCTTCTAATCACATCTGAATTAATTTGCCCCAGAAACTGTTCAGTCCTGCTATCGACACCAGTATTTTCTTCAACCGGAACTGGCTTTATCACTGAATAATTAATGTTATTTAAATTTTTTGATTTTGAATTAATAGTAAATGTTTTGTTCGATTTGGATTTAATTAAAATCAATGCATCAAAATCAGCATTTTGTGGAATATTGTAAGAAAAAGTTTGTTTAAAGTTTATGTTGTTTTTATCTGGATATGTAGCTTCAAGAGTTGAGATTATACCAGCTTCAAATTGACAATATAAATTTTTTGAATAAAAAAAAATGAGTATGAGTAAAATAAATAGTGATTTTAAGTTTTTTCTTTTCATTTAAATTATATTTACCTATAACAATAAAATTACAATTTAAATTAATATTAAATGAAAAACATAAATTACCTTTTGTTATCTCTAATTGTTCTTTTCTCCTATTCTTGCGCTTCTCTATCTTTATTTTCACCTGAAACTCATAATCATTATAACAACAATAACGACAGTTCAAGTAAAAATGAACCAGTTGTAAATAAAGCTAATACTATAAACTTATTTAACGGTACTGATTTAAATGGTTGGATTATATATGGCACTGAAAAGTGGTATGTCGAGGATGGATTATTGATTTGTGAAAGTGGACCAAATGCTGAATACGGATATTTAGGTACAGATGATTATTACAAAAACTTTGTTTTGAATCTTGAGTTTATGCAAGAAGAAAATGGAAATAGTGGTGTTTTTTTTAGATCAACTGTTGAAGGAACTAAAGTTAGCGGTTGGCAGGTTGAAGTAGCTCCACCAGGCTTATACACTGGGGGGATTTATGAATCATATGGAAGAGGCTGGCTTGTAAAGCCTAGTATGGGTAAAGATTCATCATTAATTATGGGTGATTGGAACAAACTTACTGTGAAAGTTCAAGACAAAACTGTTACTACTTGGCTAAATGGTACTAAAATGATTTCATATACTGATAAAAAAATTGGTGAAGCTAATGGTAGAATCGCTTTACAAATTCACGATGGTGGTGGCATTAAGGTTAAATGGAGAAATATTAAGCTTCAAAAATTAGATAGCTCAGAAATAGATATTAACTTTTAAAAACTATTCCAGAGGAATGATTTTTTTTAGCACCTGTAACAGTTTTTAAACAGTTTATTTTGTTGTTGTACCGTAGTAGTCCCAAATAAGCAAATATTAAAGCTTCCTTATTATCAACAATTTCTTTTTTAGGAATTATAACTTCACAATTTAACTTGTTTTTTAATTTTTTAATAATAGTTTGATTGTACGCTCCGCCACCAGTTACTAGTATATTTTCATTTTCTTTATTATTCTTTATCGAAATTTTTATTTGTTCTGTTATATGCTCAATATATGTGTTTAAAACATCATGATTATCAATTGAAAAGGAATCTATTAATGGAATTATCCTCTCATTTACATATTCAATTCCTAATGATTTTGGCCCATCTATTATATAATATTTTAATGAATTAAGTCTTTTTAATAATGTATAGTTTATTTTTCCTTTTTCAGAAAATTTTCCGTTTTCATCATATGGGTATCCAATTTTTTTGGAATAATAATTTAGAATTGTGTTAACAGGACAAATATCAAAAGCCTTAATTGATTTATTTTTTTTTATTGAAATATTTCCAAATCCCCCAAGATTTAAGCAATATTTATAGCCCTTAAATAGATTTAAGTCTCCTAAAGGAACTAACGGAGCACCTTGACCTCCAAGTTTTACATCCTGGGTTCTGAAATCACATACCAGAGTAATGTTTGTATTATTAAATATTACATTACCATTCCCAATTTGCTTAGTTATTCCTTTTTTTGGCTCATGAAAAACTGTATGACCGTGAGAAGATATTAATTTTACGTTTGGATTTCCAATTTCTAAAAGAAACTTATTAATGTAATCGCTAATCAGTTTTCCAAATTCATCATCTAAAATATTAAGATCTTTTTCCTTTAAATTAATGGCATTCGAAAGTCTATTGATCCAATCAGATGAATAATTAATAGTTTGACTATTTAAGATTTTAAAATTAGAAAAATTATCGCCGTCAAATGAAACTAAACATAAGTCAAGACCATCTAGTGATGTTCCGCTCATTACACCAATAACGTTAATGGGTTTTTGATACATATTTATAAATATGTATTAAATTAATTAAAATCTTTGTATTTAATTAACAATTGAAGATAGCTCAGAAATTGTCTGAGTTGGATTTTCTGATTTAAACACAAAACTTCCAGCCACTAGAGCGTTAGCACCACAATCAGTTAATTTTTTTGCATTTTGTGAGTTGACACCACCATCAATTTCAATGATGGCATTGGAGTTTTGTTCTTTTATCAATGATCTAAGTTCTTTGACCTTTTCAAATGTTTCTTCAATAAATGATTGACCTCCAAACCCAGGATTTACACTCATAACACATACTAAATCAAGATCCTTAATAATAGATTTTAATAATGCAACAGGTGTATGAGGATTTATTGCTACACCAGCTTTCATTTTTAAATCTTTAATTCTTTGCACGGTTCTATGTAAATGAGTACAAGCTTCGTAATGAACAGTAAGAATGTCAGCGCCAAGCTCGGCAAAGTTTTCTAAATAATTATCTGGATTAACAATCATTAAATGTACATCTAAAGTCTTTTTTGCATTTTTTTTTAGAATCTTCATTATAGGAGTTCCAAACGAAATATTAGGAACAAAAACTCCATCCATTACATCAATGTGAAACCAATTAGCTTCACTATTATTAACCATTTCAATCTCACTTTGAAGATTTCCAAAATCACAAGCAAGCATCGATGGAGCAATAATATTCATTATTAACCTAAATAAGTTTTTAATATTCTACTTCTGGAGGTATGCTTAAGTCTTCTAATTGCTTTTTCTTTAATTTGTCTGACTCTTTCTCTAGTTAAATCAAAAGTTTCTCCTATTTCTTCCAGTGTCATTGCATGTTTCTCTCCTAAGCCAAAGTACAATCTAACAACGTCAGCTTCTCTTGGTGTTAGGGTTTCAAGAGCTCTTTCAATTTCGGTTCTTAAAGATTCGTGAAGTAAATTCCTGTCAGGATTTGGTGATTCTCCGCTACGAAGGACGTCATAAAGGTTAGAATCCTCTCCCTCAACTAACGGGGCATCCATTGATACATGTCTTCCAGAATTTTTCATTGATTCCTTGACATCAGAAACTGTCATGTCTAGTTCTTTTGCGATTTCTTCTGCTGAGGGAACACGTTCATTAGCCTGCTCCAAAAAAGCATACATTTTATTAATTTTATTTATAGATCCAATTTTATTTAATGGAAGCCTAACAATTCTTGATTGTTCTGCAAGAGCTTGTAATATTGATTGACGAATCCACCATACAGCATATGAAATAAATTTAAACCCTCTTGTTTCATCAAATCTTCTTGCTGCTTTTATTAAACCTAGGTTTCCTTCGTTTATTAAATCAGGAAGAGTAAGACCTTGATTTTGATATTGTTTAGCTACAGAAACAACGAATCTTAAATTTGCTTTTGTAAGTTTATCTAAAGCATTTTCGTCTCCAGCTCTAATTTTTTGAGCTAATTCAACCTCTTCTTCAGCTGTAATTAAGTCAACTTTACCTATTTCTTGCAAATATTTATCTAAGGAAGCTGTTTCTCTATTTGTTACCTGTTTTGTGATTTTTAATTGTCTCATTATTCTGTATTAGACTTATTATACGTTAAAATTTATAAAAAGGTTACAATAACTAGTTATTATCTTTTTCCTCTATTGTCTCTTCCTCTGTTATCTCTTCCTCTATTATCAGATCTTGGGGCTCTTGGCGGTCTTTCGACATAACCCTCAGGTTTTTCTAGTAATGCTTTTCTAGAAACTTTTTCTTTTCGAGTCCTTGGGTCTGTACCAAAATATTTAACATCTAATTCATCTCCGAGTTTAAGTACATCACTAACATTTTCTGTTCTTTCCCATGCGATTTCACTAACATGTAATAATACTTCGTTTCCTGGGGCATCTAGATATTCAACTACGGCTCCAAAGTCTAACATTTTTATTACTTTAACCTTATAAGTGTTTCCTTTTTCTGGTTTAAATAAAAGTGAATCTATTTTAGCAAGAACAGAATCAATTCCCTCCTGATCAGTACCAAGAATTTCCACAATTCCTTCTTCGGTCTCTGGATCTTCATTTATAACTATGGTACAACCAGTAGTTTTTTGCAGTTCTTGAATTACTTTTCCACCCGGTCCAATGAATGGTCCAATGAATTCATTAGGTATTCTACTAGTTACCATTTTTGGAGAATGAGACTTAACATCTGTATTGGGTCTTTCAATGGTTTCAGTTATTTTATTTAAAATATGTAATCTTCCATCTCTAGCTTGTTTTAATGCATTTACTAAAATTTCATATGAAAGACCTTTGATTTTAATATCCATTTGGCAAGCTGTTATACCTTCAGAGGTACCAGTTACTTTGAAATCCATATCACCTAGATGATCTTCGTCACCTAAAATATCACTCAATACTGCATATCTGTCTCCATCAGAAATTAGTCCCATTGCTATTCCAGAAACAGGTCTAGTTATCTGAACTCCAGCATCCATAAGGGCCATAGTCCCAGAACATACAGTAGCCATTGAAGATGAACCGTTAGATTCTAGTACTTCACTGACAACTCTAACAGTATAAGGACAATCATCAGGGATCATTCCTTTTAAACCTCGTTGTGCAAGATTACCATGTCCTACTTCTCTTCTTGATGTTCCTCTAAGTGGTCTAGCTTCTCCTGTACAAAATGGCGGGAAATTATAATGAAGATAAAAAGTTTCTTCACCTTCATAAGATGGCATATCAATTTTGTTAGCTTCTCTTGAAGTTCCAAGTGTAACCGTGGCTAAAGCCTGAGTTTCTCCTCTTGTGAATATAGCAGATCCGTGAGTTGATGGTAAGTAATCAACTTCACACCAAATATCTCTAATTTCATCAGTTTTTCTACCGTCTAATCTTATTCCCTCACTTAGTGTAAGTTCTCTAACAGCTTCTTTTTGTGCTTTATTAAAATATTTGCTGATTAATTTTCCATATTCTTCAATTTCTTCTTCACTAAATGAAGCTTTTACCTCATCTTTGACATTAGAAAAAGCTAAACTACGTTCAGCTTTAGAAGTACCTTTTTTGGCTATTT
>ENA-UZWU01005751-UZWU01005751.1-metagenome-genome-assembly--contig:-Day-4--1m-contig-5751_pt1 | contig 28834 bp, 37 predicted proteins | sample MGYA00260345_ERZ794905 | MGnify/ENA metagenome assembly ERZ794905
TAAATTCATAAGGGTTTTTGCCTTGTGCTTCGTATACTTCGTTCAAGTCTTTTATTTCCCCTCTGTTTATTTCAGCTTCTAACTGTTTAGGGGTTAACTTAGTCAACGCTATTTTTCTTTTCTCGTCAGCGTCCGCTTGTCTTTTGTATCTATCTATAAAGCTCTGATTTAAATCCTTTAGAGCTTTTTCTAATAAAGGATCAGCTATGACTGCTGCTTTGGCTTCTATGCCTGCGTTATTTCCAAATAAGGAAGGATTATCTTGTAGAGCTTTTTCAGCAGCGTTTCTTCGTATCGAAGTTACTTTATCAGTGTAAACCTTTATATCATCTCTATACCCTTGTTGTAAGTCATTAAAATCTAACACATAAGCGTCCATGTCTAGAGTTTCGTTTGTGAACGCTACATCTGTAAGTAGATATTTGTTTGCTGTTGTACCAAGGTTAAAAGTTGATCTTACGTTATCAAAAGCATTTCTAGAGTTATTATCTAATAAAGGCTTAGGCATAACGTTTACAACGCTATTTACAGTACTAAGTTTGATTTCATTGATACCATTATGAGTTGCTAAAGCTAAGTCGCTTAACTCTTTTAAACGTGTACCTCCGAGTTTATCTTTATTCTCAGTTACAAAGGTGTTAATGTCCGTGATTACTTTTTTCTGTGCTTCCATATCACCGCTAATAACAGCTTGGTTTAATTGAATTGAAAAGTCTGCTGTAGCCTCTTTACCTAACTTATCAAGTTTTAAGTTGTCTGCATTCATATCCGCGTCGTGACTATTTTCCATAGCAATGAGCCATTCATTAACATCACCAAACAACATTGTATTATCTTCAGAAGTAAATCCTTCTACGTTATATGTTTTCTGTCTGTAGCTTTCTATAATCTTTTCTTTTGCTTCTTCTCCATTGGCTGCATTATAATCCTTGAAAAAGTCTCCTTTAATCTCTTCAAGTTCTTGACCACGACGTTTAGAAGCTAACCCTATCTCATTAAGCTCATCTTTATTTTTAAGGTCTTTTAAAGTCTTATCGAGTCTTGTCATTCCGATTTCCATATCACTGATAGCACTAAACTTAGCGTTACCTGCTTTTGCATCGGACTGTTGTAAGTCAATCAACATTTCTTTGTAGTTGTTCTTTTGACTAAAACCTTCTGTGTTCTTACTGACCCAATCTAAGACTTCTAACACTTCTGTCTTAGACATATCATCAGTAAGTTCTGTATACTTCTGTATAAACGTTTCAGGGCTTTGTTCAAAAGCAGTAACAAGAGCAGAACCAATATTAGGATTACGAACTTTAGAGTCATAGTGGTTGTCTACGTTCTTCATGTATACTCCTTGATTACGAGCAAACAAAGCATCTGTAGATGTTACAAAACCTTCTTTAGCGTAGATGTTCTTTCCTAAGGTTTCATTAGTTGAAATATAATTAGATCTCCACTTACCCCACTCTTGTTGTAGTTGCTTTTGAGTGAGTTGTTCTCCGTTAGCTTGGCTTTGTGTAATCTCATCAAGTCTAGTATTCCAAGATGTCATTGCAGGAGAAACTTCAACGTCTCCTAAAGATCTCTGAACTGTTAAAGAGTGATTAGGATTGAATCCCATTCTACGGAGTTCTTTATTAAGGTCTTTACCTAATCCTAGTAGTTCTCGTTTTTTCTCGTCACTATATGTCGCAAGTTCTTCTTTAGCTTTATTATTATCAATCGTTGAAAGCTGAGCGTAGCCTGACAATAAAGGTCCTCCAAAAGTTCCTAGAGACTTTGCGAGTTGTCCCATTGATGTTTCTTCAGCACGAAGGGTTTGACCTACTTGTACCTGATACTGTCCTCCTTTAGGAGCAGCAGGTGTCAGTCTTTCAGGAGCTAAGTTAAATTTCTTAAACTCCTGCTTGTCGTTAATAGGGATTGTTACGTTTAATTTTGCCATAATTTTTTATGCTGTTCCAAAGATTCCTCCACTAAGTCCTGCTTGTTCTATTGATGCGTGTGTTGACAAACCTGTAGAGACACCTTGAACAGCCGCACCTAAGTAATCAACAGGAGCAATAGGTTTATTAATTGCTATTTGTTTATTAGCTGATCCTTGGTATGCACTGTCTAATTCGAAGAACCTTTGATCATCGTTAAATTCTAATTGTCTGTAGACTGAACTTCTATAGTTTGCGTCCGCTTGTTCGATGTCTGCATATATAGCAGCGAGGTTATTCCCATCGTAACCATTATCAGTTGCATCAGCAGTACTAACAGCTTCCATAGTTTTATCCTGTGCTGCAATAAGTTTTTGAGAGGCGGCTTCATTTTCTTGTTTTTCTTTGACACGTAAAGACATTATTTGAGCTAAGAAACGATTGTCCTCAGCTTTTGATGCTCGTTCTTGTTGAACCTCCTGCATCTTCTGTTGTATCTTTTGAGATTTAACAGTAGCGATTGTTTGTAAGGCACCAAGACCGTATGCTAGTATACTACACATATATAAATTCGTAAAAAGGTTCGTTGTTAATGTTTATTTTCCTTATAAATTTAACATCCATCCATTTTAACCAACGGATAGCTGTTTTATTTTCTTCGTGTACAACGTTGAACACAAAGTCATAGGGTTTTGTAATTTCTTTTAAAAGGTATTTAGAGTATTTTAATATGTCTCTTTTATGGTTACTGAACTCTTGAGAAGCAAGTAACCAAACATAGTTATATGAATTAAGGGTACCAACACCAAACATAGCGATAGGGTCATCGTTATATCTCATATTTATGGTATAAGTTTTATCGTCATTTGCGAAAGCCATTAGAAGGGCTTTAATAGGCGTGAAACCGTTAGCTGAGCATTCCTTTACGTCTATGTCTCTTAGAGCCGTAGAGAGCCTCTCAGCGTCTCTTATGGAGCTTTTAGAGATGTATAATTGTTCTGATTCAGTCTGTAGAATCTTATCAACCATATCTTGACGATCTTCCGTGAGTAAATGCCTCAAACTCTGCACTTTGAAAGTTACTTGGGAGTGCTGAGTCGTTTTCTATAGTTATCTTAGCGTCTTCTGAAGAACAGAAGATTGGAAAGCGGAAAGCACCATCTTCTAAAGTTAGCTCTCCGATTGTAGACGATCCTATAATAGTAGGACTGAAAGATGATGTTTGAGTGTCTCTTTGTTTTGGAGTTACACTAACTTTGAAACTAGCTGTATCGTTATAAAATAGTGAGCCGTTTCTTATCATTAGTTTAGCTGCGTTGGAAGGAGTTTTAGATTGTCCTGACGCTGCTTTAAACACTAACTCACTGAACGTGTACTTCATGTTATATTTTAATCCTATAAACAAAGGTGTACGTTGTTCTGTCTGCGTGCTGTTTGATGTTGCTACTGTATTAGTGTCTGTATCAAACGTATACGTTCCTTGTGTTGTAGGTATTGCAGAAGTAAAAGTTACCGATGCTGATCCTGCTGTATACGAAATAGGAAGCTTTACTCCATCAGTTGTATAAGCTTCTAACTCATCTCCTGCTTGTGGGATGTAAGGCATTGTAAAAGTATTAGAAGATGAACCTGCAACTAGATTTGTATAAACTCTCATATCTAAGTTAGTATTATAACCCATAGTGTCTATAGGAGCATCTTGAAGATTAAGTTTAATCATCTCTGTCTTACCGTTTTTCACAACAAGAATAAACAACACAGATCTAATAAATTTCATACCTCTAATAGATCCTACAATAGTAAACTTAGACCAAGCTCCTAAAAGCTTTTTCTGACCATTGAAGTAGTACTTATAAATAAAGATATCAGTATTCATTATGCTTGTATCATTCTAAAGTTATTATTGAGACCGTTGTAAGAAAGTTCTGCAGAGGTTAGGTTTCTATTATAGATTCTAAACATATGCATATGTGCTCCTCCACGTAGTCCTAAGTTACCCCAAAAATGATCGTTTTGATTAGAAGCAGGTGGAACAAATAATGACGTATGAATACCAACACCGAAATTCTGCATAAGAAGACCGTTTGACGAAGCAAACGTCTTTAATGTTGAGTAAGTAACGTTAGGATCGTTCAATGTCCAAACTGTGAAAACATTACCGTTCGAGTCTACGCATTTCAATTCTGTCTTTGACGGAGACATATTTAAGAGTAAATGGTAAGATATCGTTGGTTTGTTAAAGTTGTCTGCTCCAAGTTCCACACGGTGAGGAGTAAGTTCTGTACTATATGCTGTTGTTGTTCCATTCATCATGAACGCAGTAGTAGCATTAGTGTTATTCATGTTTTGTAACTTTAAACCTAAGTGACCTGTTACGTTAGGATTGATCATCATATCATAACCTGTAACAGCAGTAGTATTTAGATTACTAGAAGGGCTGCTTAAATTAATACCCCAAAGAATAGGATCATTACCGAAAGGAAGAGATGTAGGCTGAGGTTTTACAACGCCAATTTCTATTGCGTATTCGTTATCAACATGATTTTCAATAGCACTTTCAAACACAAATTTTCGTGAAAAATTGGAAGTATCTCTCTGAGCGAAACCTGCTAATACAGAGTTATCAGGATCAGAACCTGAAGTTTTACCAAGATCAAATGTTCCCAACCCTGATGGAGTATATCCTGATGCTGCTTGTGTTGGCACAAACGTACCAAGCTTAGGTGCTAAAGGAGGAGTACCTGTTAAATTTTGTCCATTGATGTTTATCAAAGGAGAAGCGGTGTTAGATGTTGTGCTATAAGGCATAGCAGCATGAGTACCGTTATTTGAAGTGTCTGCTAAGTTATTCAACGAAGGCTGACCGCTTACGTAATTATAAACAGGAGCACCTAGCGACGGTGTGTTAGCGTTATAATGAACAAATAAATCTGTAGTAAGCCAATTTGATCCATCAGAAGAGGCTGTCTCTAAACCTACGTAACTATAACCTTGAGATGATAATTCAGAAGCTGTAGGTACGTCAGGAGACGCTGTAGCAACAGGAGCTATTTTACCTGTAGTTAGAGCCATAATATTATCAGTCTCTGAAGCTGTAAAATCAATAACATCGTTAGGAATATAAGAAGGCACGTGAGATGTTATTTCTTCAGCAAGATAAACATCCGAGTCTGCGTTTACCATAAACTCTTTAACACCTGTATGTTTTGTACCTCTCTTAAATGGGAAATACATATATTGACCAACACCAACAGGAGGAACTCCATTATCTGACTCGTATGTTGTTGCTCTTGTTACTGATACTGTTCTTGGTGTTAGTAAATCCCCACCTTTAAGAACAAACTGTCCATTATCAGAGAATAAGATAAGATCACTTTGGAATTGTATAGCGTGTTTTAGAAATGTTACTTTCTCAGTAGATACCGCTAAATCAATAGGATCTCCATCTAAAAGAGTTGTAACAGTGTTTCTAAAGAAATTATATTGCTGTGTGCCGTTACTTGATAATTTACCAAGACCTGATTCAGTCATTATAAGATTCTGACCAAATAAAAATCCTAGTCTATTTTTAAATAGAAATATATTATCTAGTTTCTCACCGATAAAACTTGGAGAAGGATTGGAAACTGAATCTCCTGCTCTTTTAATATCTAACAACATATTAGCTAGACTAAATGTAGCTATATTAGTGTTTGGACTAAAGTCTGTAAGCGTCAATACTCTAGGCATTTTTGCTTGATCAATAGTGGTATACTCTTCAGGACCTACAGTTTCTACCCAAGTACCTTTACCTTGTCGTTCCGCTGCGTAATCAGAGGAGTCATTTTCTCCTACAGTAGTTCTAAACTTTACGTAGTAATCATCAGCACTACTTTCGCCATCTCCTGCTACTTTTACTTTAAAGCCTTCTACACAATAAATAGGAAGGTCTGTGATGTTTGCTGCTTCCTCATATACAAGTCCTAGACCTGAATCACCTAAACCGTCTGAAGCTCTTATAGAGCCATCGTCAGGGACTGTAAGAATTATACCGTTTGTTCCTAAAAGCTCTATGTCATAAGTACTTTTTTCGGTTGTAGAAAATGTATCAAAAAGTCCGTCTCTTATAAAAGCGGTAGTAGCGTTAAGATCTTGAGGAACATTATTGTCTCTACTAGGTCCACTTGTATATTCTGCAGTGACGATAACAGCATCACTATTGTTTAGAAGTTCTACTTTATATTCTGTTTTGTACGCTCCTTGTTTGATGAATATAATGGCTCGTCTATGTCCTGTTGAAGTTTTTCCACTTCCGAGTTTTTCAGATCTTGTTAAAGCTGACGTATCCATATCAGTAGCTACATCTTTATTTAACAGATAAGTCGTATCACCTATAGCTAACATCTGTATGCTTTCCTTAGGTGTATTGGAATAAAGATAATCAGTACTAGTAAAGGTAGTATTACTTAATCCATCAATAGTTGCAGGTGTTCCTGTTTGAGCGTGAAAGACATTTAGTTTGCCTGTTTGTACAACAACAACATAAGCTTCGTCGTCATCTCTATCTATGAAACCAACAAAAGCATCTTCAGGAATTTCAGTCGAAAATAAATTATTAACAAACTCTGTAGGAGGACGTTTCTGTAGTCCTTCTGTTATGGATCCTAAAGCATTTACCTGCTCTTCACATTGTCCATCAAAACGTACTGCATCAGGTTGCTGTGACACTCCCTGAATAAGGTTAGGAATACTAGTATTTATTAAAGGCATATTATATAAATGTACTTCTATTTATACCAACACGACTTGCTGTGTCATAGTTGTCGAAGATTGTTTTATCAGAGTTACTTCCATCGGACTCTAAAAGTCTTGAACGAGCTTGAAATTCATCACGAGCAATAAGAGCTTCGAGTTCTCTAGAGCCCACCATACGTCCTTGAAAGACTCTAGAAGCTCTTAGAGTAATGTAGCGTCTTGCTGTTTCAGGTAAGGATGTCCACTCTAGAAGTCTTATTAGATTTACTTTGATCGTTTCAGTGATAGTAGTGGTGTTGTTCCTTCTGTCGAACAATGTAGTACCACGCTGTACGATGTCTACTTGTTTATCAATAGGATCTAATTCTAATACATCTTCTCCTACAGTAATTGCAGAGTTCGAAGGGATCAGCTCAACGTTCTTTTCGTAGTTAAAAAACCATCCTTCACTCTGAACTTCTCTTGATACTTCTGTAAGTACGTTCTGAGCAGTTGAGGCAGATATTGGAAGGCTTGTTGATGATGCAATACTGTTCACAGGAGATTCTCCTATGTGACCAAGCATCTGATTAACAGCATCTAGTTCTGACGTTAGTGTAGGCATATTACTTTTCTTTCTTTATTGATTTAAATAGAACAACAGATAAAAGAGCTAGTCCCATAAATAAACCAACAAAGGAAGGTTCAGGAACAGAAGGGTAGGGAACATCAAAACGATAGTCAAGCTCATCCCAACTATATTGGATTGAATCATATTCTATTCCATCCCACTCACTACGATCGAGTAAAGGCACGTAGTAATACCACTGCCAATCATCATTCACGTTTATGAAAGATATTGATGTTTCTGTGTCTTCTATAAGGTAGCTCATTTTTTAAATATTGATGTGAAGATTGAAGCAAACTCTCTAAAGAATTTACTGAAAAAATTATTCTTAGGAAGGAACATCATCACAATTGATATGATGCCTATGTAAGTAAAAGTCATTGCGACGAGATCGTCTCTGTAATTAGTAAAAATATATTCAAACATTATAATGTAGGAGACACTTGTCTTACTGATGAATCGTTTGTGTCTATTGGGGTTTCTATTATAGGTAAATCATCCTTGACTTCTGATGTTTGTTGCTCAGTTTTAGGGGATGATTTTTCTTCTTGAGATTCTTGTTTATCTTCAGTTTTTTGTTCTTGGGCTTGTTCTTGCTTATCTTGTTTATCTGCTTTTGCAGGCTCTTCGTTAGATGATTTACTTTCTTTTGATTTGGATTCCGTTTCTTTTGGTTCTTGGCTTTGTTCAGTGGAAGGCTTCTGAGAGGGAGTATCGTCGGAAGTACCTTGTGAAGAAGCGGAGGATTGAGGTGTGGGATCCACAGTTGCAGAAGAAGGTGACGAAGTCTCTTGTAGTTCGGAAACCTTCTCGGAAATAATTTCTTGTCCCCATACATGGAGATTATCAAAGTCAACAAAAGTATCGATGAACATAGGCACTTCGAAACGTTCTTCTACAACGTCCTGTGCAACATCAGCAATAAATACTTGTGTTAAATCTGTAGCTAAATCAGTCTGAGCTACTGCTGCTGTACTGACTGCTATTGTTCCTGCTGTTCCTAGTTCTGAAACCTTTTGAATTACAGGTAAATCTTTTACTCTATCTATAAGAGTCTTTTTAAGTGCTTTAGAGCCCTCTGAGGCACTCTTAACGGCTTCTTTAACCTCAGCCTTTACGTTACCCATCCCCTCGGACTCTAAGAGGACTTTTAGAGCCTTCTCGTGGTCTTGTAGAATACGTTTGGCTGTCTTCTTATCCATTCCTTACTTTTGCTTTTGCTGTATTAGATACAACTTTACGTCCGCCTTTTTGTTCTCTCTTCTTCTTTCTTGCTGTTGCTGCTCGTGCAGACTTACCAATACTTAAAGCTTTACGCTTTGGAAGACATCGATCAGGGTTCTTTTTGTTTTTAGAGGTGCCACAAGGTCCTTTAATGTTTCCATCAGTTCCAATACGAACCCATTGTTGTTTTCTCCATTTTGCTAGTTCACCCATTACTTTTTAATTTTAAGGTTCTTTCTCTTCTTCTTACCTTTTCCATACGTGCTAGATTTGCAGTATTTAGAAGCAGCCATATTTGCGTAAGCTGAAGGATAAACATCAAACTTTCGTTTAGCCCAAGCTATTCCTTTCGGACATATTTTAGCCATTAGTATTTAGATTTTTTAGGTTTCTTGTTTTTAATAGTAAGTTTTTTACGTTTTTTCATATCACACTTTTTACATCCACAATCTTTCATTAGCATCTCCACTTTCTAAGAGCTAAAGCTTTACGTGTAGGGCGACCTTTAGAGTCTTTCATAGGACCTTTAACGCCACTCATACGTGCACAAAACGATCTTTTACGTCCTTTTGCTTTACCTTTAGGGTTTTTCGATGTCACAGGTCTTTTCAAATTAGACCCTGTTTTTCGGTTATAATAATCTCTGCCTTTCTGAGATAATCCTCCTGATGGATTCTTATGCTCTTTACGCATTGATACGCCTTTTCTTTTTGCCATAATAAAAAAAAATCCCCACTCCCATTTTAGAGAGTGAGGATTAGTAAGGGGTTAATACTTATCGTACTTCAACAGCACACTCAGGGCGAAGAACGCCATGTCCCATTGCATATTTTGCAACGAATAGTGTACCTTGTCTTTCGATTTGGTATTCAGACTCAGTAGCTAAGTCGAGTAATTTAACAGTACCGATAGCTTCGCGAGTACCACCAACGACACGAGTAGCAGATAGGTCAGCATTGTAACCATCAGCAGTACCGAATACGTTGTTAGAAGCGTTGTCATCATCCTGATTTTGTGAAGCGTCAGCAACAGCAACATCAGCAAGGTGCTGTGTCTTGATTACGTTAAGACCTGCAACTTGTGCAATTGTACCTGTAGAGATATTACCTGTACCACCTGCGTCACGATTAGATGCTAAAGAGATAGCAGTGTTATCGGAAGTGATAAGAGTGTAGTAATCAGCAGGTTTCAACAACATGAAACGACCTTCTTCAGGAGCGTCTTTTTCATCAAGAGATTGAGCGATGCCGAAAGCAGCGTCAATAAGCTCAGGAGCAGTTGCAGCAGCACCTGCGAATAATGAAGAAGATGAACCTAAGATGGTTCCACCATTGCCACCTGAGATCGCAGCAGAGCCACGTGCAGAAGCGACAAGAGTTTTCATTGTTGCGATATCGAAACGTTTAGCAAGAGCCTTACCGAGTTCTTTAGCGTAGATGCTACGAATGTCGTAATGGTTCTTTAACTCATCGATATTTGCAATGAATGTAGAAGCGATAAGAACATCATCAATAGAGATGGTTTTCTCAGCGTGTTTGATTTGTGATAAATAGCCTGTGCTAGACTCGACTATGTTTTGACCAACAGTGTGGTATTTTGCGTCAGCAATGCCTGTTACAGGGAACTGAGCTTCTTTACCTGAAGAAATTGTTCTAACCATGTGTAAATCTTTCATTACATTCTTTTCTTCGAATGTAGTTAAGATTTCACCTGAGAACACCTTCAGAAAGAGAGCGTCCACTGCGTTTGCAGCATTGACTTGACCTAGACGTGATGCATTGAAATCTGTCATAAGTTTTTCTTTCTATTATTTAGGGATTATTATTATTATTGTTTTTGGTGTCCATCACTTGGTTTGCTTATCAAGATTATCCTCGCAAGGGTCTCTGCTACTTTAAGTAACTGACAAAAGTCTTATATTCCTGTAGGTTCAGGAACAACACCTGCATTAACATCGCCTTTATGACGGTTGATTGCGTTTGGTGTTTCTTCTTCAACAGAGGCTACCTTTTGTATTGGTTGCTCCTGTATTGAATCTGTTTGTTTTAAAATGTAAGGTAAGCTTTCTTCTCTAAACTTTCTTATATATTCGTCTAGATTATCTTTTTTCTCCTGATCAAAGTTCTTTATAGAACTCTCGTTGCCATCAACGTATTGATATCCTGCACGTCCTCCGTTCCACATCGCAAGAAAATGCGACATTTTAGGCTTTACGCCTCTTCCTTTAAGATACTTATCAAAAGCAAAATAGAGCTTCTTAGCCATATCGTGAGCTTTTTCAGGGTCTCTAGCATCTTCGTGAGTGTAATTAGTGCCTGCCATTAGGTTAGATTCTTTAACCATTATTGCGTGCATCTGATACGGTCCGTATGCTAAGCCTTTATCTCCATCAGGAACATCATCTCGATGACTTGACTCCTGCCATCTTAGAGCATCTAAGAATGTATTGAGTTTTACTGATTGAGGTAATGCCATAGCTACTTGACTGAAGAGGATCCAAAGTAAAAACCAACTATAGCTAATACTGTTTGCCTTATTTCAGGTAATATTACATACCCATGAAGAGTTTGGTAGCTTGTGCCTTTGAAGAGCCCAAACCATTTACTGTACTCATTGGCTACCGTTACCCCCTCATGACTATGAGCTAGGATAAACGGAGCAATGATTACACCGAAAAGAACTGTAACAACAATTATACGTCTTACAATTGCACCACCATCACCTGTTCGTTTTGCTGCTGCATCTGCACTTGCATCAGAAGCTTTTTGTTTCTTGATTAAGTTATCGACGTTTGCTTGTTGTGATGTAACCATAGTTCCTATTAATTTAAATAGGAAACCACTAGCTCCACCACCGAGCATTGCTATTAGTTCTGTAGTCATTTTATAATACGTTTGAAATTGCTATTCGTTGCTCTACTTGTTTACGGAAAGCAGGATCTTGTCCATAACGTTTGTCGGACATTGCTTCTCGTACTTGAGCAACAGAGTTAAATGGAACAACACCACTTCCTTGAGACTGACCTTGCATTAAGGTAGGAGCTTTTCCTGAAGCTTGGAAACGAGCGTTAAGACCTTGAACAGCAAGCTTAGCAGCTTCGACGCTACCGCTTTCAACAACTTCATCATAAGCGTTTTGCTCTGCTTCTGAGAGATTTTCTGAAGCCCAAGTGACCATTGCTCTATAACTGTCTTCACCACCGATAGCATCTTGTATAGCAGTTGTTTCGGCAGTGTTACTGCTTTCTTGACCTGCGATATACATATCAACCATGTCTTTTGTAATACCGACTTTAGCGAGTTCACCGTAAGTGTCTTCAGTGAGCTCACCTTTTTCAGCATACTCGTCACTTGCAGAAGTGATTGCATTTTGTTGAGGACTGTCGTCACTTGTTTCTTGAGGCTCATTAGTTTCTGTTTCATTTGTTCCTATTTTTGATGAAAGTTCTTTATATGCTTTTGCCATATCTTCAGGTGATTTAAACTTCTCATCAAGCCACTCAGGACGATCTGTCGCAGGTGTTTCTGATGTGTTTAATTCACCGTTAGCTTGTGCATCTTGCATAGCTGATTGTTGTTCAAGGGTAAGGTTTTCACCTTCTCCTGCTGTAGGTTCATTAATTTCTACTTTATCCATATTTATTACTCGCTAGTTTGTTGTTGATCTGCCTCTATTTTTTGAGCAGTATCAGCTTGTTTACTCATTGCATTTATACCTGACGGTCCAAGCTGTTGAAGCATTTGCATCTGTTGTGCTTGCTGTTGTTCCGCCTGCAATTGTTCTTCTGACTTCATTAAGCCTGAAGTTTTGATGCCAAGGGCAGTAGCACGACGTTTAAAGTACTCTCCTACATTTAGGAAACCACCGACGGCTTCTGCTCCGACTACTTGAGCTGCTCCTGCTAGGAACAGATCGAGTTTCTGTAAATCATTACCACGTCCAAGTGCTTCGATTCCTGTAACAACTACAGGTTCTACAAGGTCTTCAGGAAGCTTTGGAAGTTTCTTTTGTTTGTTTAGAATAACCATCAGACGCTTAATCATTGGAAGTTGCATTTCTGATGATAGTAGACTGTAAAGACCTCCTAGAGCACTTTCAAGCTCCTGAGAGAGCATTCTAATCTCTTCTGCAGTCACTCGGTCAGCGTTACGCACTTGTGCACTCGTTATAAGGAACGAATGAGCAAGACGCTCTTTGATCTGTCCGATAGTCTCTTGGGCGACTCTAAAGTCATTAAATTTGTTTAATTGAAGCACAGAGACATCAGCTTGACTTCCCTGAACAATACCACCATTCGGAGCTTCTGCTAAAGTACGTGGTCTTGTTGTTCCGTTAGGATTAACCATAAACAACACTTTAGCTGCTGCTGCACTACCTTCTACGATAGCTTTGGTAAGAGCTTCAAGACTTTGTAGGTCACCCAAGTATTCCTCAACGTAACCACGTCCGTAGTCCTCTCCGTCAATACGAGAGAATCTTAGAGGAATAAAAGGACACTCGTCTAGTTTGAAATAACCTTCTGAATTAGGAACCTTTGTTCCATTGATGTCTTGCCATATATGCCACTTATCACCTTCTAGACAGCAAGCAGTATAAAGAGAACAAGTCTCGTCTTTACCTTTTTCTACGCCTATTTGATCTTTGATCTCTTGTGGAAGAGCAGCATAAGCAACATCTTCTTTAGTAGCGATGTGTAAGATATTACCCATAGGATCACGTTTTACAACAAAGCGATCTAAATGAAATACTCTTAATCCACCTTCTTCAGGCATATATAAAAGAACATTACCTGCAACGATAAGGTGTTTGAGAGCCTCGTGGAGTCCAACTCTGTAAGACTCTTTAGCAACAGCATCCATAATTCTATCTTCTATGGCTTGAAGGCTTGTCTCCATTTCTGAAAGTACTTCGTCAGGTGCTCCTTCTTCTTTGAGCTTTTGCTCGTCTACCTTTAACCTAAAAAATGGGGCGTTAGGGGGAAGGAGTGCGAGTAATAGTTTAGATGCAAGATTATTAGTTCCTCTTGCCCCAACGCCTTGAAAGGGTGTCTCTAAGCGACTATGAGCACCAAAACCATCTTGTGGCATTATGTAGGGTATAGTAAGCTTTGAACAGTCTCTAGCACGATCTAGATAGTTCCATCTATTTCCTTCGTGTGAAGTGTAGAGTGATTCTGCAGTTGAATAATTCATATTAATTAAATTCCATGTTTAACTCAGAAACAGTTTGAGTTTCTTCTTCGTCTGTTAAAGTTGTATATTCGGTAACTTCTAAAGCCCATTCTTCATCGGCTGTATAAAAAGGTGCATTATAGCGTCTAACCTCAAACTGCGTAGAGTCTTGCCAATAAGGTAAGTTCCTTGCTTGTCCTTCAACATCACCTCTATCTAAAGCAGCTTGTTCTGTTTCGTATGTTAAAAATTTAGGCATATTAGTAATGAGCTGACATTATTGTATGAACTTCGTCGTGTTCACTTTGTGTTAATTGTTTATTAAAGAAAATAGCTCCTTGAGTACGTAATTTATTATCCCCAAGTTGGAACTGATCTGCACTTGAAAATGCATGAATATCGTAGGCTTCATCAACGGTCTGTGATCCGTCTACAAACAAATCAAAATCATCGTTAACTCCTCCTGTTACATTTATGCCACCTGCAAAAGTGTTCAATGTAGTTCCCAAATCTGTAGTATTTGTCGAAAGTTGAGTTGAGTTATCAGCGGCTCTATACGTTAACTGAACAGATGAGCTAAACATAGCCTGTTTAATTTTTAATCCTTTATGATTAGCACTCGTAAAACCTGCAGGTGTAAAGCCATCTCTCATACCTATTATACTTCTGCCTGTTACAGGTAAGTCACCCATTCCATCACCTGTTTTACGTAGAGACATAACCATTGTATTAGCTGAGCCGTCATCAAACGCAGAACTAATAGTAGACGAACTAGCTGTGTTGTAATAAGAGTATTGGTAATACCCTGTAGCCGTAAAGTCAGCTTCATTAGTTGCTGATATGTAATGAGCAGCATTTGAGAATCCTGATCCTGCAGCAGTCATATCGTGATCACTCACGCCTTTTTGGTCATAAAATTTATAAATATCTGTTGTACCGCTTACATACCAAGAAGCATAAGTACCATCAGTTAACTCAGCCGCAGTAAAATCTCTTTCTTGTGGTGATGAGTTAGGGTTATAAAATTTTACAACATTATTGCCTGTTCCTAGCCAATCAAATAAACCGTACAGAGCGAACGCATCGTTCATTATAGTCGTCGCAGCGGCTCTAATTTGTCCCTGCCTCTGCTTCTGCACAAGTGAAGTTACTTGACCTTGGATATTCATTTAAAGAGCGTTTATTTGTACAAATACAGATGAACTACCACCACCACCGCTTAGAGTAGCTTTCATTGAGCTAGATCCGCTTGTGAATTTGTATCCTCCTGCAGCAGTTAAAGCACTGTCTGCTAAGTCTACATATACGGAGCCTACCTTCTGAGATAGTGTGATTGTTCCTCCACCGAAATCACCGCTACACATTAGAGTTCCTTCCATAGGACCCCAATCAAGTGTTAAAGTGAGGTTGCTTGTTGTAAGCGTATCACTTGCACTTATTTGACCTGAGTTATCGTTACCGATCGCATAGGTTAATGCAGTTGTTGATCCGTCAGAGTTATTTCTAACGCCTGTTATATTTCTAGTTGCCATTATTTAGGTATATTAGATCCTTTAGTAGTGCTTCCGTAACTTGGAATATTACTTCCTGAGTTTTCAGAAGCTCTTTTGATTGTTAAGTTGCCTACGCCTCTTTTTTTCTTTTTCTTTTCCCCTGTACTTCTATCTACCTTTTCCGCTGTTTTTGTCGGAGGAGGAGGAGGAGCAGGAGGAACAGGAGGGTCAGGAATATTAGGAGATGATCCGCACATAATTAATCTTCTTTATTTATAATTGTTTCATTTTGTTCATTATACTTAGAAGTCAGAAAGTTTATGACTGATCTTTGTCCATAATGAAATAAGAGCGACGAATGTTCCGTATTCGCTCCAAAATCTTTCATAGGGAAAGCTTTGTTAAGAGATTCTACAACCTCTTTAGGAATACTTGGAAAATTTGACGTGTTTTTAAGTATCATATTTATTCCTTCCTATGCCTATATCATCAAGCTCTGTAGGGAGTTTTCCTTGATCAATCCAATCTTTTGTCTGTACCAAACACATAGCATTCCAAATAACAGCACCACCGTGATCTTCTGCTTTATCATCTTCCATGTACTGCCAAAGGTGACGGTACATAGCATCAACATAACGACTTAAAGGAATACCTTTTTGCCAATTGTTCCTACCGTATTTTGTAGCACCTTCTTCAAACCTTTGAGAGGCTCTACGAAGTGCTGCGATAGGTAATAATGAAGGAAGACCTTTTCCATTCATTGCATCACGAACTGCTCCTGTATCAAAGTTAGAGCGTTCTCCTGAGTCAGGGAGTGTTGAATCATTTTTCATAAAATCAAATTCTAGCTGTTCCATAGTTTTATTTTCTTTGTTGATTTAGTGTAGTCTCCGTGGCGTAGAATATAAGCCATACGAGCGTTTAAAAGAGCTTCTGTTTCGTTACTGCCTTTTGATGTATAAGCATCAACAACAGACTTCCAAGTAGCTCCGTGTTTGTTAAGATATTTCTCAGCAGTAACCATACCGAAACCTTTAAGACCTGCATATCCGTCTGTAGGATCTCCTGCTAAGGTTTGACATAGATGAGTAAAGTCAGCTTCTGTTTTTGTAATATCGTGAAACTGCTTACGAGTGAAGTCGTAGAACTTACAAGGTATAGTCTTGAAGTCTTTGTCACCACTTACTGCGATGTAGTTGTTGTTTGGTTTTGATGCCATAATACCAATAACATCATCAGCTTCAAGATTATCTACAGTGTAAGATTTCCAATTAGCTGACATCCACTCAATGAGAGCACCAAGTCCTAAAGGCTTACGCTTTGTTTTTCTGTTAGACTTATAAAGAGGGTTTAGGTCTTTTCTAAAGTTCTTCTTAGAAGAGAAAGCAAGCTCAACGGAATCGCAATTAGCTTCATCCATTAATTCGCCAACGTGACGTATAGCCTCAGACTGCATCTTACTAGGCTCTGAGTGAAGTGTCCAATATTCGTCATTCCACATTATTTCTGTTTCAGCGAGGAAGGCTGCTCTGTAAGCAACCATATCGCCATCAATTAAAGCAATCATATTGTTGTTTTTAGTTCTAGTATTTTTGTTATTTGGTTTTTTAGTAATCTAATTTTACGAGTTCTGTCATCGACTTGAGTTGATAAATCTTTGATCTCGTTTTCTTTTTCTTGGATCTTAACGTCTATTCCATACATAATGTATTCTTTCATATTGTGATCATCCATTAGTGAGTCTCCTTCCAATTGTTGCCGACTTTAAATTCACCATCTAACTCACAGAGAAAGTCGAGTGTCTTTCCTGATTGTTTGATAGCATCTACAAAACACTGACCAAGTTCATCAGCGTGCTCAGGTGCACAACTAAATTGAACTTCATCGTGAATATTTCCGTGGAGTTTAAAAGGCTTACAAGCACTCTCTACGAACTCTATGAGAGCTTGTTTCATTATAACGGCTCCTGCAGACTGTAAGAGGACGTTGAGAGCACTGTGTTTAGAACGACAGGGGAGCTTCCGTCCATCTAAACCTTTGAGATAACCTTTGTTATCTACAGTGTCTTCAACGTCACTCAGGAGTCTTTTGAAGGCAGGAATAGCATCAAAGAAGTTTTGTCTTAAACGTCTTCCTTGTTGCGTTGATCCACCTGCAATAGCTCCTAACTTTGCATCACCTGCTCCATAGATTAGAGCGTATCCAAAGGTCTTAGCTTGATCTCTAGTTTCTAGTCCTGCTGCTTTTTGATTAGCAGTATGAACATCACCCTCAAGAACAATCTTAGCGTATTCTCCGTTGTCGTAGTGAGCTAGATAAGAGGCTAAGCATCTAAGCTCTAAGCCACTAGCGTCACAACCAACAAGAACACTACCTTCAGGAGCAGTGAAAAGTTCTCTACATTCGTTTCCTAAAATACTTCTAACGGAAGGTACTTGAGCTAGATTAGGACGATTGTGTGTACATCTTCCTGATACTGCTCCGTTGGTATTTACTTGTCCGTGAATGACACCATTCTTAACAAGCTTCAACCAAGCGTTAGCACCTTCTGCAAGCTGTCCAAGTCTTTTAGTGAGTAGCAAGTACTCTAAGAGTTGCTCAGCTTCAGGTGTTCCTATTTGTTTTAGAACGCCTTCATCAATCTTTGGACGTTTACCGTCATATGCAGCAGGCTCCCAACCTTTCTCCATTAATCTAAAAGCAATCTGATCTCTTGATGCAGGATTAAATGGAATTGATTTGGTCTTACGCTCACCACGGAAACAGTCCTTTGGTTTATAACCGCTTTCAACCATTGCTTTCTTTGTTGGGAATTGTTTCCCATCTGCATCCTGCCACTGAAAGCTTTTGGTTTCTATGATAGTAGGAGGGAAAGCAACTTGTAGCTCTTCTTCTAAAGTTAGACGACGAACTACTAGAGTCTTTGCAAGCTCTTCAGCTTTAGCTAAATCAAAAGGAAAACCATCCCACTCTTGCTGTCTCATATACAACGCAAAGTCGTGTTCGAGTTTAAGCATTTGTTGTGATGGATTTTTCTCCATTAGATATTTGTATAAATCAAAGGTAACAAAAACATCTTGCTCACAATACTCTTGCATCTCTTTTGACCATTGTGACCAATCAGTAGTTTCTCCAAAGTCTCCTTTGTGAGAACCTATACGATGTCCCCAAGCTTTAAGGCTGTGTGATCCAAATAATTTAGGCTCAAGGTTTTCACGTTTGAAGTCATCGTTACGTAGATCAGGATAGATACAACGAGCCATTATTAATGTGTCTAAAATTCTTGGGTGATTAAACTTAAATAGTTTAAACAGAGCAGGAATATCAAAACCAATAACGTTGTGACCACAGATATAATCTGCACTACCTAAAAGATTTAATCCTTCCTCCATGTTACTGTTGGTAAAGGATTTCATCGCGTCGATCTTAGGATCGTAAACTGACATACAATGACAGACTTCTAGACCTTCAAGAGTACTGAAGTCATCAATGCCATTAGTTTCTATATCAAAGAAAAGTATTTTAGAAGGGACGTGCGACATCTTCTTCTCCTTCCCAAGCGTGTTCTTGCATACGTCCTGTGTTCTCGTCATACTGTAAAGTACAAGCAACACCTGTCAGTCCGCAGAAACGGTTTTTAAGAACTCTAATATTAGTTCTGTGTCTATTCTCTTCGGCTTGTAGGTTTCTTTCCAAACCACAAACTGTATCCGATAATTGTGCAATACTTGCAGAGCCTCTGAGATGGGCTAGAGAAGTTGCTGTTCCTTCTTCGTGACCTCTACCTTCAGGACGTTTGAGGTGACTCACTAAGAGCAGTCCTACGTTTGTCTCTTGTACGAGAGATCTAAGCTTAGTCATAAGTCTGTCGATAGTCTTACGTTCGTCTCCGTCCATATCACTAACAACAATACTAAGGTGATCTAAAACAATGTAATCAACTTCTAGAGCTTTGATCATATAACGAACGTGGCTAAGAAGATGATCAGCATCAAGAGAACCAAAGTGATCATATAAATAGAATTTACCTGAACCAACAGTTTTACTGTAAGCTTCTTTGTATTTATCATCAGGACTAAAAGGTTCTAGGTGTATTTGTTTACCTAACTCTAATCCGATGATACTGTTTGCTGTTCGTTCAATAGATTCTTCGAGAGCAATCATACCAACTTTCTTGTCGGTAGTTGTGAGAATGTGCTGAACGATTTGCTTACAGACTTGTGACTTTCCTACACCACTTCCTGCACAGAACGTAGCGATCTCAGATTTACGTAAACCCTTTGTGAGATTGTTAAGTCCTTCGAAAGGATAAGGAATAGTATCGTAAGATTTAAAAGTAGTTAAACGTTCTAGTATCTCTGATCCATCAATGATTGAATCAGGTCTAAAAGGTTTAGCATCAAAGCAAGCAAGAACAACTTCTTTACCTCTGCCTTGGAGATGCATTTCATTAGGATCTTTTAAAGGTAGTTTAGCTACACGAGTTTTACCAAGAGGTAATAAATGTGCTACTTGCTCTACTGCTTTTTGTCCTTGTTCATCGTTATCAAACATCAGCACGATATGACCGAACTTATCGAGCCAATTCATATGACGTTGGAAGACTGACTTAGCTGACTGAGCTCCTGTTGGGAGACTTACTACAGCCCATTTGTTTGCTTGTAGTTGTGAAACCGTAAGACAATCGATCTCACCTTCTGTAATACAAAGATGATGCCCACCATTAGGAAACAGATGCTGACCAAAAAAAGTCGTGGGAGAACCATTACAAGAGAAGGACTTATCCTCATACCGAAGTTTCTGAGCGTTAAGAGAGCCTTCGCTGTTTTTATAATTAGCAATGTGAACAGGTTTGCCGTTAGCCTTGCCGACTCGATAATCGTAGCGTTTACAAGTATCGCGATTGATTTTCCGAGCAGGGAGATCAGTAATCTCACCTTGGACGAAAGAAGTGTTATTGGGTTGTGATTGAACATAAGTCATATTTTGTTGGTTGGTTGATTTGTTGAACTCGCTACAAGAGAAGCAGTATGTACTTCCATCCTCGTTGGTACAGAGGGCATCGGAAGAACCGCAATCATTGCAGGGGTCATGTGTTTTTATAAAAGCCATTCGTTAGGAATCCGTTGGTGAGCCCAAGTGTAGTCGTGCTTATCGCACCATTGGGCGTATGTTGTTTTAGATCGACTGTTAATTCGATTGTAAGCGTTTTGAAAAACAAAACGGATATCAAGGGTAGGGTGCTCTTTGCGAACAGCTAGATGCTTAGTTCTGTCAGCTCCATCCCAATATCCTTTTGCTTCGATGATAATTCCATTATCTAATATAAAATCAGGAGTATACTTTTTAGGTAAGGTATACTCTAACTTTAAGGTCTCGTAAGAGAACGACGCTCCTAACCGATTAAGGTTAGCAGCAATCGTCTTCTCAAACTTACTACGAAACTTATTAGAAGCTTGGGGCAAAATCAGAATCTTCTTCTTTAGTAAACGCTGTTTCTAGGCTCTCACTTACAAAGCCTCCATCTTCAACACCAAACATACTAGAGCCACCTGAAGAGTACTCTTTGAGTTCGATAACTTGAACTGCAGATAATTGTAAGGTGTAACCAAAACCAAGAGATGGGTTATACCAAGTCCAAGGTTTTACAGCGATCTTACAAGTTGATCCACTACCAATTTTTTCATTCATTGGTTTTGCTTGACTGTCGTACAAAGCAATAGAGAAAGTCATCGGTCCTTTAACCGTTTCTTTCTTTGCTGCTTGTTTAGCGTATATCTCGAAGTCTCCTTCATCAGTGATACGAATAGGAGATGAGTTAGCTCTTTTAAGCTTCTTACCTGTCTTGGCACATTCAGCTTGATACTGAGCTTCTACGTAATCTTTTACCTGACCTTCAAAAACTTTAAAGTCATCTTCGGCTAGGTGTAATTTGATTGAGTACATCCCACCTTGATCAAACTTATAGTTTGGTTCGTTTACTTGTGGGTATACGGCTTTGCCTTTTGGGCTAGTTATATTTTGCATATAGTTTCCTTTGTGTTGGTTGTTATTATGAGAAGAAATAGACACTTCTTAAGACATCTGAAGGATCAAGATTTCCATAAGCAGGAACATCAGGCAGAGTGACTTGAGCGTCTTTTTCAATTTGAGATTTAAAAATTTGTAACTGATCATCTTTAAACGTTTCGTGAAAAACATTTCGTAAAGCTTCACCAAAGAACTGACATTTGTTTGAATGTGTTCCGTATGAGTCGTGTATCATTGAGAAGTCGTATATTTGATGGTGTTGGTGAGCTTTGATAACTGAGAGATGTAGCATTGCTCCGTCTAGTGAATGTACGAAATTCGGTGCAATCCCCTGACGTTGGAGACGCGGAGATACAGTGTCAAGCTCATTCTCAAAATAGATATGAACTCCCTGTCCATAAATCTTAGACGACACTTTGGCAGCACGTGTATTCTTATAAGACTGACAGACAGGGAATCCACTAGGAGAAACCCAATTAAGGTCTTTCCCATGGGAGGAAACTTCTTTAGCGACTTGGTGCATCCAAGACATACATTGTTTAGGTTTGTCTAAAACTTCGTTAATTGACTGCCAAACAAGTTTAGCTAGATAACCAACAACAACATATCTTTCATCGTGATCGAATGGATTAGGAATTTTCCTACTTCTTAATTTATCCTGAAACCATTCATCGGTGTAAGCTCTACAACTATAGTAGGTAGCTCCGTAGAAAAAAGTCATCACAGCTCGTTTGGTGGTCTTACGATCAATACCAAAATCAAGCCAAGTCTTCGCAATATGATCGCCACTTGTAGAGGCAATTGTAAGGTGTTTTATTACTTGTTGAGCAACAACACCATAAATATCAGCAGGAAGTTTGTTAGGAGTGACGTTTGTTGTTTGTCCTCCGTATTCATCTCGCATTAGCAATGATAGTATCTGTAAGCCGTTATTAGAGGCATCCATAGCACAAGGGAGTCTTGACTCTAACTTACCGTACTTAGTCCACTGAGCCCACTCAAAACACCACGCAAGGTAGCTCCAAGGTTTATCAGCCTCTAACCATTCAAGATTCTTTGTAGGGTCTTCAGCGATCCTCTCAACCATCTCTGAGTTATCTGAAGAGTAATTGTAACGATCCATCAGGGAGATCTTATCGTTACCCCATACATTGGCACCGTGAATACCAAGCCAATAAGCATCGGTTTCATTCTTGATTTTTTCAGGACGATTAAACTCTAACAATCCTCGACAAACATCAGGACCCTGAACACCAAGGAAAGCAGGGATGTTATACAAGCGTCCTCTGAAGTCAGCTTGGGTTGGGTAGAAGAATCTATTACCTTCAAGCTTCTTAGCTAAATACAAGATTTTTGCGATCAGTAATCTTCGTGACTTGGTAGATAAATTGTAATCGTAGATCTGTGCTGCTTGTTGTCTCCAACGTCTATTAGCATCAGGATTATCTTTCATATCCATTGGTACAGGTGGGAGAGGTTCGTCTTCACGACTAGGTAAACCACCAACATTAACATTGTTTTCCCAAGCCCACTCCATAGCTTTGAGAACAGGGGAGTTAACTTTCCAAGGAGTTTGTTGAATTAAATTAGTAGCTTCCATTGGATTGTCTAGTTTCGTAGGAATACGTCTTAGATAATCCATGTTGTTTGTTTTAATAAACGGTAGCTTTGGAAGGCTTGTGTCTTCTGTAGCATATCCTCCATCCCAAACATTTGTCCAATCTTTAGGAAGCTCTACAGTAGGCAACCAAAAGGGTTCTAACATCTCTTTGTTGTTATTGTAGTCTTCGATCCATTGAATAGTCTCTGCAGTTGCTGACACGTATCTAGTAGGCTTACGGTTCTTTCTACCACCAAGATAAACATACTCAATAATTCCTGTAGTAACTCTAAGAATCTCGATGAGATTTACACCTGTGTTTAACTTGTCTCTGTGAGCCCATCTTTTAAATTCAGGAGCATCTTTTTTATCTGTCTCGTGTTTCATTGACGAGCGTATATGTCTTATCTGTTGTTTAAGACCTTTACGTTTTTGAGCACCTTTTAAAATTCCTCCTGCAACGTCACCATTTGTCTCCTGTAAAAATACACATCTATTCTGATCCTCAATACGAGCACCAAGAAACAAAGCACAAGAAGCTAGAGATCTTTTATGGGTGATGCTGTCGATGACGGCACGAATAGCAATGAAGGAAATAACCTTCGTATCCATTGTTAAAAGTTCTTGCTGATACCTTGCTAAGTTTTTGTGAGTGAAGCCTTGTACCCAATCATCAATTCCTTTTTTAAATTTAGGAATAAGACCACGCATTAAACGTTGTCCGTAATTTGTTTCTAATTCAGATGAACGATCTCTTGTCTTCTCGACACGATTACGGTATCGTCCGACTCCGATGTCGATCATCTCAGTATTTAATTCCGATTGATTTAATTTGTCTGCCATAAATTAATTGTCACCAATTTGTCATCAAGGTGAAGTGATGTTTTAGATGGGATTAGAATAAGCTATTTAAATCAAATGCTTAGATACTGCGGTTTTTTGAAAGGGTTATAATCGGGAGTTCGAATCTCTCCGCCCCGACCAACATTAAGTCCTTGATTTTATTACATAATTTCAGGTGACAAAACACTAACATTGTCATTTATTTGTCTCTATTTGTCACCGTTTTCCGTAACAGGGTTGCTGATTTTATGCTCTTCTTTGTCACTCTTTGGACTCTTCGTTGACAATGATTCTATCCTGAAGCCTAGCAAGTTTTGCTTTTAGCTTTTGAATATCTTCATTCAGGATATCATTTTGTTTTGTGAGGGAGTCACAAGCCTTGGTCATAGCATTTAAGCCGCGAACAAGGATGCGTTCAGTTTCTTTACTTAGATTTAAGTCGGACATTATTAAGATGCGGTTTTATATTCTTGATTGTTAAGAGCTTTAGAAGCGTTCATAAGGTCCTCAGGACGAGTTGTAGCATACCTAAGAGTAGTTTCAATCTTCCTGTGTCCCATATACTTCTGAATAACCATTATATTCACTCCTGATGACACCAAGCGTGTTGCACAAGTGTGTCTTGTCAAATACATAATCCATTCAGGCTCATCAATGTCACAAAGTTCTCTAACTTTTTTCCAAACTTTGAATCTACGTTTCTGTGTACAAAGAGCAAAAGGTACATCATCATTATAACGATTTAATATTTTAATCATTCTACTCGTCATAGGATTACAACGATAAAGATCATTTTTAGTTTCTTCTATATCAACAACATAACCAAGAGTAGGATCTTGTCGCATATCTGTTTTCTGATTAAAGTTAGCAACCTCTGCAGACCTCATACCTGACTCTAAACTAAAATCAAAAAAGTCTAAGAACAGTTGATTAGGAATACCTTGAATAATTTCTTTTTCACTTCTTAAGATTGCTCTTATATTTTTTATATCAGAATCACTAAATACTTTTGGCTTTCCGTGTTTAAGTTTCTTACGCTCAATGTGTGGAGCATCTTTATGAATATTACGCAGCTTAGCCCACGTAAAAGTCTTGGAGATAATGTTAAGCTTGTTGTTGATGGTAGCGTCAGCATTACCTTTCTCCTGAAGCCACTCAATAAAGTCATCAAGAGCAGTTGTGGTAACATCACTTAACAAAGTGTCACGAGGAAAGAACGTCATTACTTCTCTCATCTTTTGACTGTTACCATAAGCACTGTCGGTATTCTTCCAATACTTGTGGTAAGTCTTTTCCATAGCTTCATCTAGAGTGATCATTGGTTCTTCGTTTACCAACTCAGCTATGTCTAATCCTAGTGATTTTCTTCTTCTTAATTCATCTTCCCATACCTCTGCATCTCTCGCAACGGTAAATGATTTTCTAAAACGAACACCTTTTATCATAATGTCCGCTTGATATTGTCTGCCTTTTCTTCGTATACTCATTGTTGGTTTTCCTCCTATCTTTTAACAAATTAGGAAAAATTATTATTATTTCTATTTAACTTGTTAACCCTTTTGTTAGAAGGGATTAGTGTTGATTGTCACCAATTTGAATCATTGTGAATCTGTTGTCAAGTAACAAAGTGAATAACCGTTGTAACGCGTGATAGTGGTGACAAAAAAAAGAATCGTCGTAACGCGTGATAGTAGAAGTGCACAAAAAATAAGCATAAAAAAAGGCTACCTAGAGCGAACTAGATAGCCTTTGTGATTATTTACTGAATAACACGAACATCGTGATTATTACGTTTATGAGTATTATTGCATAGCAAGCATATATATAATTCAATGTAATTTGTAATTTACGTTAGGAACATTTGGATCCCAACAAGCCCTGCAGTCTTGGCATTTGTTTTGTTGAGTAGGTGCAGGGCAGTTCTGAGGTGCGTCATTCCAATCTACAGTGGAGGTCAATCTGTGACGTTTTGTTGGTGGTGAAGAACCTACCATTGTAGCGGATAGACGAAGAGATAAGTTAGTGGCGAGGGATTGCGTCTTTAAGAATTGATTAACAATGTCATATTCTCTTGTTGGTATCCAAAAGGTAATGTGAGGTAGAGCAAGAGCAATAGCATTGATATCTTGTAAATGTTCGAGGTCCTGTATGTCGCCTGAGTCGTGCCAACGAAAGTAGCCTGACTTTTCTTTGCGACGTATTAGTTCCGTGATAGCTGTCCGCCATTTATGACGGTCTGACATCAGAGCATTATAACGATACAGAAGAGCAGATTGAACATTGTTAAAACCATAGCGACCTTTGTGAGCGTAGCATCCGAAACATACCGAGCCCTTAACGTCTCGAAGTTTGGAACCTGTCTTACAAAGAGCAGCAGGGAGTGAATAGCCATAGCAAGGCATTTTGGACGGTGCTGATAGAGAACCACAGATCTCTTCAAGTTGTTTAATGCTGATTTTTCCATAAGTATTACCACCAATTGGTGTAGAAGATTTGTTTTCCTGATTGAGTGTCTGCAAGTGCATCTTGAAAGTATGTTATAGTTTTTGAAAGTTCTTCTTCGTGCCATTCTTTGTTGTTAGCTATGAAGTCTTCGTCAGGATGTATGTCAGAGTCAGGATCTTTAAGCTTATCTAGAATGATTTTGATATCTTCTAACGACAATGATAGTCGTTGCATATTGAACGAGTTGTCAGTGCGATCGTCCCACAAATTGTACATATATTTGTCAAGCCAAGGCTGTTTACGCCAAGTGCCTACTTCTTCAGGTGCATCTTGTTTGAATAAATATTGATCTAGTCCCATATTATTGTATTTCCACGTCAATGGTTAAGTTAGTACGAACAATGTCAAGGATGTCACCTTCGTGTTCGTATACATCAACATCGCAATAGCCATTTTGTGAAACGCTGTGTTCGATGGCTTCATTGAGTTGCTGTAAGAAGTTATGGTTCTCGAATAGTGTATCGACAAGAGTCTCGACAAGTTGGTTGAGGTCTTGAACAGGAATGACCTTCTGTGGCTCAGGGTCAGGTGTTGGTGTTGGTTTATTGAATATGGACATAATGTTAATAATTAGGTTCGATGTGAATTTTGCGTTTATCGAGATTGACTTGTACGTTGGAGAAGTCTTGCTCGACAACTGCTGAATACACTTCTGCATCTGTGTTAGCAGTTACAGTGTATGTTTCTGTTACGGTGAAAGTGGTTAGCATGATAGTAAAAGTAAAGTCTGTACTAAGCTAGAAATGCGACGGCAAGCTTTATATTTCCATTGAAGCATATCTGTGTGATCACGAAGTCGCTTATACACTTAGTACAGACAAAGTCAAAAGACAGGCTAGGGTTACCCCTAACCCTAACCTGCCAATATTATCGTTATGACTCTACAACTTGAGCAGTAGAAAAGTCTGTGAATTTATCAAGAGTCTTGTGAAGACCTTGAGAGAAACGTGGAGTACTGAATACATTACCACGCCATACATTTGTGAAAGCATTCTTGAGAGAATACACTGTAGGCTCAATGAATGCGTCGTGCTCAGGATCTATGAACTGTTCGATGATAGGTAGAACTTGAGAGCGAGAACAAGCACCATTACGATAGGCATCTAATACAAGATGGTCAACAGCAGCTTGGTCAACGTGTACTTGCTTGTAGCGATCGTTACGTAGCTCTGTGATTTCTTTCGTGTCCATAAGACGAGTGATAGCTTGTTGTAGAAGACCATCAATAACTTTGAAGAAGTTTGTGGTGTGTCTACGGTTGATAACAATCTCGTTGTCGAAGCATAAGTTAGAACAGATAAACGGTGCATCGCCTGCCATAACACCTGCAGGGAACTTTTTGTCGTGTGAATTACGAAGACCAACAATCTGAGCAGTGTCTTTACTGCTAGGATTATTCTTGTCTTGTATCTCGAACAGACCGAAGTAATGATTACCTTTGTTGGATACAAGGTGTTTTTCTTGAACAATCGTTTGATTTGCTTGTGATAGTTGATCTTGTAAACGATTGACGAGACTTACGTGTGCAATAGGTCTGTAACTGTGTGTAGATGCAGGTGTAGGAACTTGATGTAGTTCGACACGTGACATTGATTCACCCCCACCTAGTAGGTCAAGGTTAAGAGTTGCTGTGTGCTCCTCTGCGACAGGTTGTTTTGGTTGGCTACTGCCTCGCCATATATTTGATAATATATTCATTGTTCTCATTGTTTTGATGGTTGATAAGATTGAAATTCTGTAGGTGACATCCACTTGGTATTGAACGAACTTTCCATTTCATACCAACTTTCTTCTTGTTTGTCGTAATCAGGATTATCGTCATCAGGGAACTCAGGTAAGAAGCTAGTGATTGTGTGATCTTCATCACCATCAGTACCCCAATAACGTCCGCAGAAATCACAACCACCTTCATAGTATTTGAGAAGGAACTCTAGCTTGGGAAACAATTCTTGCATCTTGCTGAAGACACCACGATTGAAAGGACACCAAGCGGTTGTAAAGTGATAGTCAAGAAGACCACTGTGCATTTGATCTGTATACATACGAACATCAAAGCAACCCCACTTGGTACCGTGATGAGTTCTGCACCAATCGTAGCCATAGTCGTTGTAAGACGTAGGACAATCGTCGTTAGGTTTGATGAACTTGTAGAGGTCTAGGTCTACGAATGGTGGTGGCGTGTCATCAAGATTTGGTATGTGATTGAACCAATGGAAACCGTAGCCACCTGCAAACTCCTTGAAGCGTTGAAGTTCGTCACGTGAACCACGAATGTATAAACTGTTTTCGCAATAATTAGGCATGGTGATAGTCGTTGAATGAGTTAGCTATGAAGTTGATGGCGTTGACGTAGGACTCATTGAATCTAACATCAACAATCGCACTATACTTTTCATTATCTCTAGAGACATCGAAAGGAACGTTAATGTTGTCCCAATCAATAACAATATGACCACTGTCGGTAGCGTGCCAAGAGAAAGACTCAGGGATTTTGATACCGATGTTTCTCAGTTGGAAGAGGTAGCTACCCCACTTGGTTTCGATATCATCTTTGCCGTTGATGACAGTATATGATGGTGTATATGACATATTTATTATTGGTTTATTGTTTCAAGTTGAACATCATCATAGCCTTTAGATTTCCATTCTTTTACTGCTACTTCTGCGTCTAGTAAGTTTGTGTAGTGATCGTCGATACCACCTACCCAAAC
>ENA-UZWU01003058-UZWU01003058.1-metagenome-genome-assembly--contig:-Day-4--1m-contig-3058_pt2 | contig 28191 bp, 17 predicted proteins | sample MGYA00260345_ERZ794905 | MGnify/ENA metagenome assembly ERZ794905
TCAAACAGCAATCTTCCCTTTGGAGGTGTTGGACTGAGTGGATTTGGAAATTACCACGGAAAAGCAGGATTTGACACGTTTTCACATTACAAAAGTATATTGGACAAACCTTTCTGGCTTGAAACCAGCCTGAAATATGCGCCTTACTCAAAAAAGAAAATGGCGATTATTAAATGGATTTTAGATTAAATAATAAGACCTAAAAAATGGTGTGAGAATAGATAACACCCCTACTCTTACAAACCTTGGAGCTTTTATAAAACTTACAGCGAACTAAAAAACGAACTAATTTAAAACGACCAAGGCCTCCTAAACAAATAGTTTGACACCCCTTAAAACGTGTGGATAAAAAGTAAAACTCATTGGGATTGTAATACGAAGAGTTGTTTTCTAAAGTTGCCGAACCAACAAATCAGAAATGGCATCCATTCCTCTCCAACGACTTCTCACCAGACCTAAAACCCTGTATTATAACATTTTTAATCCATACACCTCTTTAAAAAACGACCCTAAATTTGTGTTATTCGTTTTTATTTTATTATTTTTAAATCAATCAAAAACACACATCATGAAATACCTACCCCAACTCTTCTTTTGTTTATTTTTTAAGCTTCAAATTCTCATCTAAAGGCGTCATTCTTGGCATCAATAAATGTACTATCCCTAAGACTGTAAGATATAATGATCCAGCTATCAGAAATGCCCAGAAGTAGCCACTATTACCTGCTGAATCTAAAACCGATCCCAATACCATGTCTGCAAGAATACCAGCTATAGTGCCAACCATACCACCTATACCAACTACAGAGGCTGTTGCTTTTTTAGGAAATACGTCAGACACTAGCGTAAATACATTAGCAGACCAAGCCTGATGACCTGCCGCAGCAAGACCTATAAGGGAAACGGCGACCCATTTACTTTCTGTAAAGGCCACAAAACTAACCGGGAGTATAATTAAAGCACAAATCAACAATGTTCTTTTCCTAGCCTTATTGACGGTCCATCCTTTCCGCATGAAAGCACCTGAAAGATACCCCCCAAAAACACTTCCGACATCTGCCAAAATATAAATAACAAAAAAGGGTAAGGCAATGTTTTTAATGTTTACCCCAAAAGAGTCTGCTAAGAATTTAGCTCCCCAGAAAAGATAAAACCACCATACCGCATCTGTAATTTTAGCTATAGAAAAAGCCCAGGTCTGACGTTTATTAAAAACACTTTTCCATGGGAGTTTTTCTTCATTCTCCACTTCTGAATCTTCTTGAATATACGCTAGCTCCTCTTTCGTTACGTTTGGATGGATTTCAGGTTTTTTATAGGTTTTAAGCCATAAAATAACCCAAATTGTACTTAAGGCTCCGGTAATTAAAAAGGGGATTTGCCAGTTTTTACCGTTTTCGTGAACAATCCATCCAACTACAAATGGAGCCGCAATAGCCCCAATACTAGTTGCAGCATTAAAAAGGCCTGTTGCAAAAGCACGATCTTTTTTTGGAAACCATTCTGCTGTAGTTTTAATAGCTGCTGGAAAATTTCCTGCTTCTCCAAATCCTAATCCAAATCGTGCTGCCGCGAATCCAATTACACTAAATCCTGGACGTACCAAAGCATGCAACATTCCAAAAATACTCCAGATTACAATGGATAATGTATATCCTTTTTTAGTCCCTATGCGATCTATAATACCACCCATTGTCAAAAGTCCAATTGCATAGGCTACTTTAAAAGAAATCATAATATTGGCATAATCGCTATTGGTCCATCCAAACATTTTTTCTAATGTTGGCGCCATCACACCTATAAGACTTCGGTCAAAATAGTTGATAGTTGTCGCAAACATCAAAAGTCCTAATATTGTATAGCGATAGTTGCCTATGTTTTGCTTCTTGTTCATAAAAAATTATTTGTAATTGTTAAATTGAAAATAATTGACGGCATTGTTATAACAAATGTCTTCAATCATTTTGCCTATAAAAGAAATATCATTGGGAACCAACCCTTTTCTAATGTCTTCTGCCATCACATCACACAATATTCTTCTGAAGTATTCGTGCCTTGGAAAAGACAAAAAGCTTCTGCTGTCTGTGAGCATTCCTATAAACTTACTTAGCAAGCCCATATTTGAAAGCACATTGAGTTGTTTTTCAATACCGTCTTTTTGGTCTAAAAACCACCAAGCAGCACCCCATTGCATTTTACCGGAAACACCTCCGGTATTAAAATTCCCCATCATGGTTGCAAAAACTTCGTTCTGTGCTGGATTTAAATTATAGGTAATGGTTTTTGCCAATTGATCTGTACGATCCAAAGCATTTAAAAACGCTGACAATGCTTCAATAATCGGATAATCTGCTATAGAGTCACAGCCAGCATCAGCGCCAACAAGCTCATTTAATCGATCATTATTGTTTCTTATGACTCCTAAATGAAATTGTTGCACCCAACCTTTTTCGTGATACTTTTTGCTTAAATGCATTAAAAGACTCGACCTGTATTGTTGTATTTCAAGTTTTGTAAGTTTTATTCCCCTTAGGTTTTTATCAAAAATCGATTGGATTTCATCGTCATCAAAATTCACGAAAGAAAAAGCACCACTAATTCCGTAATCTGATAGTTTACAGCCATTTTCATGGAAGAAATCTATTCTATTATCAGTGGCTTTTAAAAGATTTGAATAATTACTGATAGAGAAATTAACACAATCTTCAAGCTTTCTTATATAGGCATCAAATTTTTGTTCTCCAATAAAAAATAAGTTATCTGGTCTAAAAGTGGGGTAAACTTTTGTGAAAAATCCAGCCTTTGCTATTTGTTTATGATATCTTAAGTCATCTGTAGGATCATCTGTTGTGCAAATTACTTCAACCTTCATCTGCTCTAGCAATTGAGCAGGTGTTTTATTTTCTAAAATGCTATTGGCTTCAGAATAAATCTCTGAAGCATTACTTGGTTGTAAAATAGCATCTATATTGAAGTAACGCTTTAGCTCCAACTGTGTCCAGTGAAATAATGGATTTCTTAAGGTGTTCGGAACTGTTTCTGCCCATTTTTTAAACTTTTTTTCTTTAGAAGCGTCTCCGGAAATAAAGTTTTCTTCAATTCCATTGGCACGCATTCCCCGCCATTTATAATGATCTTCACTCAACCAAGCATTGGTTATGTTATTTACTGGTTTGTTTTCTGCAATTTGTTGAGCCGACAAATGATTGTGATAATCTATGATAGGCAAATCTTTTGCATATTCATGATAAAGCATTTCTGCCTCCTGGGAGTTTAATAGAAAATTGTCTGTTATAAAGTTTTTTGAATTTATTTGACTCATAAGTTCAAACTGGTTTTAATTCCTAATTCCAAACCTCTAAGCTCTGCTAAACCTCTTAACCTTCCAATCCCTGAATATCCTGGATTGGTTTTTTTATGCAAATCATCTAACATTTTGTGACCATGATCCGGACGCATAGGAATTTTCGTATCCTTTCTACCGGTTTCTAAACGTCGTTTTTGTTCCGTCAAAACTTCCTTTATTACAGCATACATATCTACATCACCTTCTAGATGATTGGCTTCATAAAAATTACCCTGTTCATCCCGCTTTGTGCTTCTTAAGTGCAAAAAGTGAACGCGGTCTGCAAATCGTTTTAAAATCTGTACCAAGTCATTATCTGCTCTTACACCTAAAGAGCCTGTACAGTAGGTAATCCCATTATAAATATCAGGGACATTGTCAAATAAGTAAGCATAGTCAGCCTCTGTACTCACTACCCTCGGTAATCCAAGGATGGGATATGGAGGGTCATCTGGGTGAATACACATTAACACTTCATTTTTTGAAGCTACCGGTATGATTTCTTTTAAAAAGGAAACAAGGTTTTCTCTTAAAGTATCTGCTCCTATGTCTTTATAAGTGTCTAAAATACCTTGAAACTGTTCTAGGGTATAACCTTCTTCTGCTCCAGGTAGACCTGCAATAATATTTTTTACAAGGTCTTTTTTACTTTCTTCTGAAAGTGATTTTACATATTCCTTGGCCAGTGCAATTTGATCGCTGGTATAAGTTGTTTCCGCACCAGGTCTTTTCAATAGGAATAATTCAAAAACAGCAAAGGCAATGACATTAAAACGGAGCGCTTTGGATCCGTCCTGAACTTGAAACCCCAAATCTGTACGAGTCCAATCCAAAACAGGCATAAAATTATAGCATACAATTTTGATTCCACATGAGGCTAGATTTTCAATACTTGTTTTATAGTTTTCAATGTAAGCTTGAAAATTTCCTGAGCGAGTTTTAATAGTTTCATGTACTGGAATACTTTCTACCACACTCCATGTTAAGCCTGCTGATTCAATCGTCTCTTTTCGTTTTTGAATGTCTTCTACAGTCCATATTTCACCATTAGGGATATGGTGCAATGCAGAAACAACTCCTGTTGCTCCAGCCTGCTTTATATCTGATAATGAAACGGGGTCATTGGGTCCGTACCATCTCCAAGTTTGTTCCATATTTATTGAATTATTTATAAATTAAACTCCACTATACGCAGAGAAACCTCCATCAATAGGAATTACGATTCCCGTCACAAAAGACGAAGAATCATTACACAAGTATAAAGTGCTACTTACCAAATCTTCTGGGTTTCCATACCTTCCCATGGGTGTCTGATCTATAATCTGTTGTCCTCTTTCAGTCAAACTTCCGTCTTGGTTAGTAAGCAAGGTTCTATTTTGATCGGTCAAGAAAAACCCTGGGGCTAATGCATTCACACGGATTCCTACTTTTGAAAAGTGTACTGCTAACCATTGAGTAAAGTTTGATATGGCTGCTTTAGCTCCGCTATATGCTGGAATTTTGGTAAGTGGTGTATAAGCATTCATAGAAGAAATGTTTAATATGCTACAGCCATCTCTTCCAACCATATCTTTAGCAAAAACTTGGGTTGGCAAAAGGGTTCCAATAAAATTTAAGTTAAACACAAACTCAATTCCTTTAGGGTCTAAATCAAAGAAGGTCTTGAACCCTTCTGTTTTATTTAACAAATCTTCTTCTAAAAAATGTGGATTGGAAGTTGTTCCCAAGGGGTGGTTTCCTCCAGCACCATTGACCAAAATATCACAAGCTCCTAAGGTGTTATTTACTGCAAGTTTTGCCGCATCAAGAGATGCTTTTTCTAATACATTAGCAGCTACAGCGATTGCTGTTCCTCCTTCACTATTGATTTCTTCTGCCACTTTATTTGCGGCATCAATTCTCAAGTCTAATACTGCAATCTTATGCCCTTCTTTTGCAAGGGCTTTCGCCAAGGTACTACAAAGTACCCCACCAGCTCCTGTTAATATAATTGTCTTATTCATTTTTATTTCCTTCTTATTTATTTTCTTCTTATTTATTTTCTTATTTCTTTTTATAGTAGAGCTTTTTGAGCATCAAACTCGTTGGGTCTCCTCCCACTAGAATTTCAAAATCCCCTGCTTCAATTTCCCATTCATTTGAGAAATTAACATAGGACATATCCTGTTTATCGATTGTAAATTCAATTGTTTTTGTCTCCCCTGGTTTAAGACCTTCTTTTTCAAATCGAACCAATCGTTTCACATCTGGAGAAATGGTTGCAACAAGATCTTTAACATACAATTGAATCGTTTCCTTACCTTCTCTTTTCCCTGAATTGGTTACGTCAATCGAAACATTTAGTGATTCATTACCAATTAAAGTATCCTTACTTATTTCTAGATTTGAATATTCATATTTGGTATAGGACAAACCATAGCCAAAATCATATTGTCTATAAAATCCATTGTATTTCCATTCCGTATCTCGGATATCAGTCTTTTTGTGATAGTAGGGCAATTTATTTCCTGAATATTTCGGGTAAGTATATGGTAATTTTCCACTTGGATTAGTAGTTCCATATAGAATATCAGCAATGGCACGACCACCTTCCTGCCCTGGATAATATGCCATTAAAATAGCATCAGTTAATGGTTCAATGTCACTTATAATTCTAGGACGACCTTGAACCATTACTAAAATAATTGGTTTATTCGTTTGTGTTAATTGCTTAACAAGGTTTTGCTGTGCTTTTGGCAAAGAAAGTTCATTGATATCAGATGGCTTTTCAGATGCTCCAATTTCCCCAACACAAACAACAATATAATCTGCATCATTAGCTTTTTTAAAGGCTTCATTAGTATTTACATCTTCTATATATCTTGTTCCTTCAACATATTCAACATTAACATCTCCAACTTGAGTTTTCAAGGCGTCTAAAATTGTCAATTTAGAGGTATCGTTATATTCCGTTTCCATACCTGAAAACGAACGAGACCAAGCTCCGTTTAGCAAATTAATTGAATTCGCAGTATAACCAGTAACAAGAACCTTTTTACCCTTTTTCAAAGGAAGTATCTCATCCCTATTTTTTAATAAAGTAATTGCCTCAGATGCAGCTTGATAATTTAAATCGATATGCTTCTGTGTTCCAAAATCAGTATAATTACTATAATCGTAGTATGGCTTTTCAAAAAGATTTAAATAGAATTTAAGCCTTAATATTCTTGTAACCGCATCGTCTACTCTGCTCATTGGAATCTCTCCTTCCTGAACCAATTCAACAATATAGTCAGCCACATCCATACTAAACGGATTCATTACTAAATCTAATCCTGCATTGATGGCCAGTTTTGTAGCTTCTTTTTTATCCTTTGCTGAGTTGTGGGCTGTTACCAGATATTCAATATCACTAAAATCAGATATAACAACTCCTTTGAAATTCAATTCACCCTTTAAAATGTCAGTTATATAATATTCATTAATATGACAAGGAAGTCCATTTACAGCATTTGAACTTATCATTACACCCATGGCTCCATTTGCCACTGCTTCCTGGAAAGGAGGTAAAAAATACTGACGTAAGTTATTCTCTGGAATAATAGCATTCGCACGATCTTTTCCATTACTCCCAGCTCCATAACCTAAAAAATGTTTGAGGCATACTGCATTACTCAAAGAATCTTGCAAACCATTAGCACGCGATCCTTTGAGGTAAGCCTTGGTCATGGTTTTTACCATATGCGGATCTTCTCCGAAACTTTCAGATATGCGCCCCCATAAAGGATTTTGGGCTACATCGGTATTTGGATTAAAGTTCCAAGGTAGTGAAGCAGCTCTGGACTCATAGGATGTTATATTCGCAGACAACTCGGTGAGTTCAGTATTCCAAGTAGCAGCCAAAGCTATTTGATGAGGAAATAGAACTGATCCCATTACATAGTTCGCTCCGTGAATATTATCAATTCCGTATAAAACAGGTATCCCAAATCGAGAGTGCTTTTTAGAAGCATCCTGGATTGTTTTGATTATATGATGCCATTCCTCTGGTGTAGCAGGGAACCTAGGAGTGTTATGAATGGAACCAACTCCATATTCACAAATAATTTTATGAAACCTTATACTATCAAAAATTGCTGTATCCCTTTTACTCCAATAACTTCCTTTCAAGATTGCTGGCAATCCTACATTCAGCATTTGACCTGCCTTTTCTTTGAGAGTCATTTGGCTTAAAATATCTGCGATTTTTCCCTCAGTTTCATCGGTTTCCAACAAACTTATAGTCTGTCTATTTAACTTTTCCTCTAAAACACTTTCACAACTTAAAAGGCATGAAACAACAATTAAAAAAAGTACAATATTCTTTAACTTCATGTGGTATTTTATATTTTATTCTTTGATCATTTATTGAATTCAGCACCAAAATTCCATGTGCTTAATTTTCAAATTGTAATGACTAGTAATTGGGTGTTTATTGAATTTTCCTCAATTGAATAGCATTTAAAACTGGAGCATTTTTAATGGCTTCAAAATCAATTTTAATTCCATCTCCATCAATTACATTGATTTGATACTTCACTGAAACTGCCTTTTCAGCACCGTATCTGCCAGCGATATTTAGTTCTTTCTCTATGTAGTTTCCATTCATAATCACATTAAAGATTCTTTCAGAAGCATCTTCAATAATTCGGTCATTTCCTAAGTTATAAGCTAGAGCTTTACGTTCAATATTTGATTCAAACTCTGCCCAATGCAGCACAACGTCGTACTTCCCATTGGGTACGTCAAAATAAAAACCTTCAATAGCAACTCTTTGGGTCTGATAGACAGGATCATCTTTGGTGTTTTTAATATCAAGTTCAGAACTTGGTAAACTACCAAATTTAGTTTTTGCTCTGTAGGTTTTTCCTCCTATATACCCCCAACTTCCCTGAACATATTCTTGTTCAGGTATCCATACCATACTGTTAACCCGGTCTTCATAAATTCGTCTGGTCCCTAAAAGCACATTTAACTCATCAAAATCATCATCAAACTCTGAAAATTGATTCGGTGCCAACCTAAAATCAATATTCAAAACATCGGTATAAGTTTTAGCTTGAAAATTGCTTGTTGCTTTAAGTTTGTTTAGTCCATTTGTAAAGGGGATAGAAAAACGAGCGATATAATCTTTCACCTCGGCATTGTAAACAACATTATTATGAATTAATTGTACGGAATCACTACTGCTATATACAGTTACAGGTTGTAGACAATAGTCTTCTCCAGTCTCAACTATACCGCCTCTAATTTTCCATTCATTCTGACCGAATTTTATAATGGGTTCCTCGGAAAGTTTGGTTTTATACAACCACCAGGTGTCTTTTTTTTCCCTGTTTAGAGTAGTTATTCCCTTTAAATTGGTATTGGGCATAGCATAGCCTCTTGTTTCTGAATAGAAATCATTCAAATTCCAAATGTTAGCACCAACTATAAAAGGGCGTGCCATAATAGCCTTTAGATAATGCTCATGATATCTATTGCCATACTCAACTGTGTAGTCAAACCTTTCCGGGCTAAACGTGTGTAACCTGTGATGCACATCTGCTCCATATTCTGAAATGATTATGGGCTTGCTTGGAAAAAGACGATGAATTTTATCAAGGTCTTTATCAAAATGCTCAAAAACACCCCCGTACCAACCTTGGTATAGATTCCATCCCAATAGCATCGGGATATCTGTAAGTCCTGCATTCATATAACGATCTATAGCACCATGATTTACAATCATGGTATATCGGCTAGGATCTAATGATCTTATTTTATCTTCTATTTTAGACGCCAGTTTTACAATATTATTGGTATACAACTCATAACGCTCTTTCTCGGTTTTTTCATCAAAAGTTGGACGTAAAAGCACCTCGTTCATGTAGGCCCAGATAATTAAAGAGGGGTGATTGAAATTTTGCTTCACCATTTCTTCTGCCATGTGAAGGCTATTTTCTATAAACCCTTCGGATTCGGTTATGGCATTAATAATGGGTATTTCTATAGAGGTCAAAATACCTATTCTATCACAGGTTTCAAGAACTACAGGGTCTTGGGGATAATGGGATATTCTCAAGAAGTTTCCACCCATTTCTTTAAGCAATTGCACATCGCTAACATGCATTTCGTTTGTAAGCGCGTTTCCTTTTTTAAAATAATCCTGATGACGGTTTGTCCCTATGAGTTTAAGATACTCGCCATTTAAGAAAAACCCTTCTTTTGGGTCAAAATGAAACCATCTTAAGCCCAATGGTTCAATGGACTCATCCAACACAACCCCTGTTTTTGAGTCCTGTATTTGGGTTATTACCTGATATAAATACGGGTTATCTGGGGACCATAGCTTTGGATTATCAATAACAAATGCTTCATTAACTGAAAAATGCTTATCCTGCTTTCTGAGCTTTATTTTTTTATTTTTTTCTGATATAACTACACCTTGATTGTCTAGAATACGATTTACCAGGGTTAGGTTTCTGTTTTGATGTTCGCTATTATTTATGAGACAGTTGATATTTACATGACCTTCTTCTTTGGATATTTTAGGAGTCGAGATATATACACCAGAAGAACTATGGTCATCCATTAAAAAATGGATCGCATTTTGTTTGATGAGATAAATATCTCTGTATATGCCTCCAAAAAAAGTAAAATCAGCAGATAACGGTGGAATCGCTTCATGATGACTATTATCGACCTTTATTGCCAATACATTAGACTCTCCAAAATTTAGAAACTCGGTAATGTCAAAATTAAACCTAGTGTATCCCCCATTATGTTGGCCAACCCAATTTCCATTAACATAAACATCCGTAACTTGATTAGCTCCTTCGAAGTATATTTGAGTTTTTACGTTCTTATCGTGCTTTTCAGCTTTTAGATCAATGGTTTTTTTATACCACCCTATTCCTCTGTAATAGCCTGGGATTTCATCTATAGCATCCTTATTATTCCAAGTATGTGGAATGTTGATGGTTTCCCATTCTATATTCTCGGATAATAACGCTTTAGATGGAGATTGAGACTGATCAAAATCAATATCTCCCAGATGAAAATCCCAATTGTTATTAATTGTAATAACTCTTTGGGATTGGGATGATACTGTTAAGGTGGTAAAAATTGCTATTAATAAAGAGATCGCTCTTTTATTCATTATTATTATTTCAGATGATTAATTTGATGGTGTTGACTTGAAAAATGCAATGACAGACGCTTTTCGAATGGCAATTTGGTCTTACTTTTGTTCTTCCATACCTATATCAACTCCACCCCCAAGAGGTACCTCATTTCCAAACATATCCTTGATTGTAATAACCCCACCCTCACCATTTAAGGCATCATGTTGGTTATTATCCCCAACGTCAATACCAGGTGAATTTGAGGAAAGGCGGAAATTCTCTATATCATTTAATCGTGGGTTAGATCCAACACTATAAACAGGGGCAACATTCCATAAGTTTGCTGTAGTACTTACTGATGAATTTTTAGATATTCCAGAAAACATATTATCATGGATGGAATTTCCTGCACTATTTTCTAATCTTATAGAGCCATTGGTTCCGTTACTATAGAAAATATTGTTATAGTATTCTGCACTTCTTGAATAACCATCCCAACTTTTATGTTGAATTACCTCTATTGATTCATCTAAATCTGTGTAAACATGATTATTATATACCTTCAAACTCATCACATTCCCTGAAGTCTTAATCGCATGATCTCCATTGTTGGCCAGTAAATTATAGCGAATAATCGTTTCATAATTGAAAGCTGTAGGCCATCTGGCTGGTCCTCCCGTGATTAAAACGCCACCTTCTCCATTGTTATGGCAATAATTATATTGAAATGTAGTCCAGCGTGTTTTGAAATCGCTATCCAATCCACCTGAATCTACATCTCCTACATTGGTAATAGTATTTGAGAGTTCATTGTATTGAAACAAAGCATAATCTGTATTAAAGCAAAAAGCTGCATTTCCTGAAGTAAACTCTCCACAATAATCAAATGTATTGTACTCCACTAAAGGAGCATGTGCATTTTTAAGGATAAGACCATTCCCGGCTATATGTTCAATGGTATTGTTTCGATACAACATATTTTTACTTGGAACCCATGAATGATTTACATAAACACCGCCGTTTCTTTGCCATTCTCTATCTTCCCATGAAGATGTGTTGTATATACCCGTTTGCGATACATGATGGATATGACAGTTTTCAATGAGAAAATCGTCAAAATAGGTTTCCACAACATTGCCAAGAATGACACTAACTATACCTCCACTAGCTTTGTTGTTCGAGAAATTTCCACCTTCTAAACCGCCATGTAGACCATTAACATCATGTATTTCAATATTTCTAAAATATAAATGATGCACCACTCCAAAATCTCTTGCTTCCACATAAATGCCTTTTCTGTTTTCAGCTGGAGTATCTCCCATATTGGTGATTTCCAAATCAGAAACTTCTATATACTCTTGATTTCTAATTAAAAAAGCATACGATTTGCCCTTCGGAGCAATTTTAGGTTTGTCACCACTTCCGTAACTTGTGATTAAAATAGGATTAGATTCATCACCACTGCCTCTAAATCTAAAAGTTTCATTCCACAAACTGCCTTTTTTTAAATTAATAGAATTTCCAGGATTTAAAGTTATTTGATTAAGATGGGCAAAGCTTTTCCATGCCGTTTCAGGAGTGCTACCATCATTATCATCACGTCCATTATTGGAGTCTATATAATAAGCGTCACTATTCCCATTTGGAGTAATGTTATCGACATTATCCCTAGAGCACCCTAAAATAAAAATTGAAGAGGTAAGGGCAAAACTCAATAGAACAATCAGCTTGAAACTAGTTTTCATAAAAGTATTTTCTTCTATATTTATGTTAGAAAGTTTTCTAAAATCTATTTAACTCTTTCAAAAAACAATCTAAGAGGTTAATTATGGGCATTCAAAATTTAAAGAGTTGCCGTCTATACCTATCAATTCAAAATCATCAAAGTAAAATAATGTAGACGATGCTGCATCTCCATTTATATGGGTTCTTAAATACATCCTATCGTAGTTATGATCTGGTTTTCCATTTGGCACATAATATTTATAAGAGCCATAAGCTGCACCATGGTATTTATAATCGTCTTGATTGCTAAAATCAAACTCAAGAGTTACCCATTGATCAAATGCAGATATTTCCTTTTCAATCCACACATTACGCCTATATGACTCGCTCTGTGTCGTACCATCAGTTTTATATCTATCTTCAAGATAAAGACGAACTATTCTTTTGCCTGGATCGTCTGTATTGTCAATCATTGTTCCATCAGGAGCTTCTACAGTAGAAGGTAAATAAACTTTGACCCTAAATTTGCTTTGTAATGAAAAATCAAATTCAGTTCCATCATCTTTTTCTCTAAACATTAAGATACCATATTGAGCTCCACTAGGTTTATAATGATATCTTAATGTAGCGGAACTATTTCCGTTTTGTACACTAGTGGGTAAATCTGTCAAGGCTAATGTCCCTGTTTTATCTGCTCCAACATCCCATAAAATTCCTCCACATTCAGCTCCGTCCATATCATCAAAAAGCCTCCAATTTTCGGGAGGTGCTACTCCCGCATTAACATCTACACTAAAAGATTCAGTATTTTCTTGGCTCCCAGCTCCATTGATGGCTGTAAATTTAACCACGCAGTTTACTGTTACAGGTTCTGATAAATCATTGGTAAAAACATAAGTATAAGAGTTACTACTTGTTACTTCCTCATGAATTAGAGTTGCTCCATCTTCCTCAAATATCTCAATTTTGTAGCTGGTTGCATTTATAGCCGACATACTAAAGTTAACCATTCCTGATCCATCGCTGGATGGCCCAACAGTTGTCAAGAAATCAACAGGTTCTTTTTCAGGAATTTCAACTACCAATTCGAAACTAGCCGCCTCTCTGACACCTTGGGCAATTAGCACTGCATTATAGGTTCCAAATTGATCGTAGGTAACAGAAAAGTTATTTTCAGTAAAACTTTCTGGGTTGTCATCATCCGAACTCTTTTTTAAGAGAAAAAATACCTGACCTTCAGCCGTAGCCTCAAAATTTACTGTATAGCCACTACTTTCATTATCTAGAGAGTATGTCAGGTTTAGATTCGTTGGGATATCTTTGTAACCTTCTAGTTTGTTGTCCAAAACATCCTCTTCACAGGATACGAACATCAGTATTATAAAAATACTAAAGACACTTTTAATGGTATTTTCAATGGTATTCATAATCATTAATTTTAAATTTTATCGTTTGAGTTTGCAACTCGAAACTATTATTGGTATCCTTGATTTTGCGGGAATGATGGCCCCATTAAATCCAACTGAGACTGAGGTATTGGCCAATTGACCATGTGAGGCTCCATTGGATAAGGTTGATTGTTTTTAGTATTAGAACCAAATCTGTAGTGCAGATTCTGACGCTCTACCAACAAGCCCAATCTTTTTAACAAATACCATCTATTCTTTTCAAATGCTAATTCTCTTGCAGATTCTTCTAAATAAGTTTCTAAAGTAAACTCGGTAAAATTGTGGTCGGAATTACCAAAAGCTCTTTCCCGGATCATATTGACATACTCCAATGCCTTGGCACTAGTTGGGCTTTCATTATCCGCTCTCCAATGGGCTTCAGCTCCCAGCATTAATGTTTCAGCGAATCGATAATAGAGATAATCTTTCCAGTTTCCATTTGACCCTATAGGTTTTTCATCGTCATGGTATTTTTTCAAACTCCAATGGTAACGTCTAAAATTATCTTCATATCCGACAACTTCATTTCCAAAATTAGGATGGTCGGGGTTGTTACTTATTAACTTAGTTGAATAATAGTAGGTGGCGTATCTAATATCATTGTCTTTATCGTAAAGCGATTGCAAATAATCATTAGGAAAACCCCATCCCAACGAATTTCCACCAAGTTCTACACTTGGTATCATTTCACCAGAATTAAGCTCATAATATCGATTATTAAAGAATGAACTATACCAGATGTCACCACCTCCTGCTAAATTATCGGATTCTCCTAAAGATTGGTCTCTTGGATATACAGCCAATGCTTCTTCATGATTTAAATCTTGTCCAAAGACCTTGTCTAAACCAACGAGATGGTAAGTTCCATTTTCTACAATAGCATCGAATTGTGAAGCAGCCTCGCTCCAGTCACCTTGCCACATCGCGCTTTTTCCTTTTAAATGACGTGCTACAGCCTGATTGTATCTCCCAAAATCTTCTTTGTATTTTAAGTTTTCAATAGCATAATCAAAATCACTATCAATAAGCTTATATACATCTTCCTGGGCAGCTGGAACATATTCTACTAAATCTTCATAGTTATCAGCGTTTGTCGGAATGGTATCCAATAAGATATTTCCGTACAAACGAGCCAAATCAAAATAGGTTTCTCCTCTGATTAGTCTGGCCTGAGCCACTAAATTTTTCAATCTATCATTTTGCTGTAAGCTCGGAGCTGATGCAATGATCGCATTAGCCCTGTCTATAATTTGATAACAGCTTACCCACTTATAATTGGCAAATCCCAATGTAGCATTATGTCTTGTAGGATCATAAGGAGTAAAATAGGTTCTCATTTGTCCTAAGTCTGTTCCAATAAGTATAAAAGCATTGGCTCTAAAACCATCACCATCACGTCCACTAGCATTGTTCTTTCTTGCTTTATTATACAATGCGGTAACACCAACTTCTATACCATCTACAGATGAATAAATGTAATCGGTAGAAATTTCATCTATGGGCTCTTCATTCAGAAGGTCACTACAAGATGTGGAAAACAATACTATTGCTATTGCTATTCCCAATAAATAATTATTTTTTTTCATTTCTATTAAATTATTTAAATTCATAATTAAAATGTGACTTGTAGTCCAAACACCACTGAAACTTGCTCCGGATAAGCGTTTGGATTTTGATCTGGACTATAGGATTTATAGTCTGTTATGGTTACAGGATTACGTGCAGTAGAGTAAAGTCTTACACTGCCCATATTTAATTTATTTGTTAACATTTCGGGAAGGGTATACCCCAATGACAGCAGTGAAATTCTAAAAAATGAGGCATCCTGTAATCCTAAAGTATTCATAAATACTGGACTGTTTCCAGCATCTGGTCTAGGCCAATCTCCAGTAGGGTTTTCTGGTGTCCAATAATTTTGCTTTATACCATTGAACAACCCTCTTAAATCTCCCCCTTGATTATAGCTATAATAATAAGGGTTCATCATTTTACGGCCTTGAACTGTGGTCGCTTGAACTGTAAAATCGAAGTTTTTGTATGTAATATCTAAATTAAATGTTCCAATCCAATCTGGATCTTTTTTAGTGATAACACGATCATCTGGGTTTAACACTCCATCATTCGGATCAACATCTAATAATCTAATACTACCTACTTGGGCATCGGGTTGATGGGAGTCATCGATTTCGTCTTGAGATTGAAAAATCCCAGCATATTTGTAGTCATACTCCACATCGATTGGATATCCAATAAACCATTGGTTACCCACATCGTCATCTTCGACACCATCTCCATCCTCATCTAAACCATAAAGGGAAATAATTTTGTTCTTATTTGTAGAAAAAATAATTCCAGCATTAATTTTGAAGTCCTTCTTATCTACGACATATCCGTTGATTGCACACTCAAAACCTTTATTTTCGATTTCTCCAATATTGCTTAATAAGCTGGTATATCCTAAGGCTGCATTTAAGGTTTTGCTCACCAAAAGATCTTTGGTTCTTGTGTTATAATACTCGAACGTTGCTGTTACCCGATTATTCCATAATCCAAAATCAAGTGCAGAGTTAAAAGTTGTGGAGGTTTCCCATTTTAGATTGGGGTTTGGCAAAGTGTTTCCTGGAATATATCCGGTACTGATTTGATCATTAAAAATATAATCATTTTGACTGGCGGTGCTTAAACTTCCGTAGGGACCAATGGCCTCATTTCCAACACTACCATAGCTCAGGCGTAATTTTAAGTTATTTAGAACATCTAAATTTTCCATAAAGCTCTCTTTGTGAATGTTCCATCCAAGGGCAACGGCGGGGAAATACCCCCACTTATTATTGTCTCCGAAAACGGATGACCCATCAGCACGAAAAGAGGCCGTTAAATAATATTTGTTTTTGTAATCATATTGCGCTCGACCTACAAAGGAGAGTAATGATCGCTCTGATGCACTTATAAGTGGCTCATTGAACTCAGCAGAAAGTAATCCATAAACACCTAATATATCATTTTGAAGATTGGATGCTTTATTCCTAAAATATTCAAATCTTCTTTGATTAACACTCTGAACAAATGTTAACCCAAGATTGTGGTTATTCTTTTCATAATCATAATTAATGATATTCTCCAATTGCCATTCGGTGGACTTTTGGAATGTAACTTTACCTTGCCCAAGGCCTCCATTTCGAAAACCAACATAAGATTTACCTGTTGAATATTCAGATGCTTCTTGATTCCATGAACGTCTACTGACATTTAGTCTATAGTTTAAATCTTTAAGAGGCTTAACATCAAGGAATACGTTCATAATATCACTTCTGTCCTCTAAAAGATTCTCCGTAGTATCCAAATCAAGAAGTGGGTTAATACTTTCTTGAAATCCAGAAGGATTCAGTGCCAGTTCACCACTCTCATCATATATCACCCCTAAAGGACTTGCTTTCACTAATCTTTCCAGAGTGTTGCCAGTTCCTGGGTCATTCTTTTCTGAAACATTCCAGTTGGTATTCATCCCCAAGCTTAACCATGAATTTAGTTTTTGATCTACATTTAAACGAATAATCATTCTTTGAAAATCAGTTCCGGGAACAACACCGTCTTGTTGCTGATAATTAAAACCAGTGTATACTTTCGTTTTATCAGAACCTGTCGAGAAGTTAAAATTGTGATTTTGTATTGGGGCTATTTGCAGAACTTCATCAAACCAATCGATGAAATTTCCGTTCTGTAAAGACTCCAATTCTATAGGGGTAAAAATATCTTCATCCGGCATATAGGCACCTCCGTTGGTAGTTCTAAAAGCTTCTCGTTTCAGCATGGCATATTCTTCCGGGCTATAAACATCAAAATTTCTATTGATGTATTGCATCCCATAAAATCCATTATAACTAACATTTGACTTTCCCTCAGCAGCACGTTTGGTAGAAATAAGAATTACACCATTTGATGCTCTAGCTCCGTAAATAGCTTGGGCTGCAGCATCTTTTAAGATTTCCATGGAAGCAATATCATTAGCATTTACCTCATTGATATTACCTACAGGAACGCCATCAACAATTACAATAGGATTGTTACCTCCATTAATAGAACTTCTTCCACGAATGAGTATATTGGAAGAACTCCCAGGACCAGCATCCGAAGTTGTTATGAAAACACCAGCGGCCTGCCCTTTTAGCATATCGCCAATATCTGTGGAAGGCACCCTGTTTATAGTCTCTGATTTCACCGTGGTAACAGAGCTAATAATATCACTCTTTTTCTGGGTTCCGTATCCAACTACCACAATTTCGTCTAAAGTCATATTTTCTTCCTCCAGAATAATAGTATAGTTAGTAGCATCCCCTATCTCTACTTCTTTAGTTTTAAAACCCACATATGAAAAAACTATTATTTCACCTGTATTTGCGGTCAAATTAAAGCTTCCATCAAAATCGGTACTTGTACCGAAATTGGTTCCTTTTTTAATGACTGTTACACCTGGTAATGGGATTCCAGAATTACCACTAACTATACCTTCAATATTTTTATCTTGACCATAGCTAATAGAGGTCAGTAAAATAAAAACCAAGCATACTAGTCTAAATAGTATTCGTTTATTGCTCATAATTTTTGATTTATTTAGTTATAATAAAATTTTTTAGAATAGTTACCACTTGGACCATTTATACCCAAAATATAAACGCCTTTCTGGAGTTGACTTTTGTTATCTAATGTAAATCTATTTTGATTGTTTGTGTTTTGCTTTAGTAACAATTGTCCATTTAAGTTAAAGATGCTAACCATGTGCTCTCCGTCTAAATGAGACCCTAAAACCTCTACCACTAAATTACCATCTTCAGCTTGAAATATTTTAACAGAGCGTTGATTTGAAACAAAAGATTCTAAATTAAGAGTTTCTGCAAGAACATCGCTCCAGCTCATGCCTAAGGAGAGTCCATCAACAACAGCTTCTACTTTTCGTTGACGTAAATGAAGTATTTTTATATTAGAGAGATCGCTACCGCTGCCATCATTTGGGATAAGAGTAGGAGTTGAAGGCTCTGTAAATGGCACACCATCCCCCCCTTGTTCAAAAATAAACAAGCTGGCTACATCGTTATTATCTCCTGCCACAAATTCATATTTTACCACAAATAGATAGGTTTCATTATAATTATACAAATCTGTTGTCCAGTTAATATCTGTACTGTACCCCTTAGTAAAACCAAAAATTAGATTGCCAGAGCCATCATCTTTTGCCATCACTCTTCCACGTAAACTCTGCGAATTGTAATCGCTTACAGCAATAAAGAAATTGTTAAAGTCTCCACCAATAGTGGTTGTAATATTCCCCAAGAAAGACAGATAAACCGTCCCTGAGTTTACTGAAGAAGAAAAGAAAGGTTTTTTGGCTATTCTTTCTGGTCCATAGGTATTTGGATCCGTATCGCCATCTTCAGAGATATTAATGTGAGCCGCGTTCCCAATACCAGAAACAGCCAATCCACTATATTCTAAACCTGGACTAACAACAGAAATTGAAGGAGTACTAGCTTTAATTTCAAAACCAATACTCGCGTCAGTCAACAATGTAGATTCTGGGTAGTCAAAATTTTCTACATTGGTTTGTGCAAACACACAAGTAGATAGTACTAACAAGATGTTTGCAGTCAAAACCTTTTTAAATTGTAATTTTAGTTTCATGTGTCAAAAAATCAATTGGTTGTAATTGGGAACAAAATTATTGGGTAGCTCTACAAATTATTGTGATTAATGTTTCAAGTTTTAACAACATTGTTCCATGTCAGTACTCATGTTACATCAATGTAACATGAGTACTATGATTACTTCATAAATCTATATTCGCCGCACCTCAATATATGTACCTTTGCTAAATGAAATATCGACTAAATAGTATTCTTTTCTTGTTAATCCCCATTTCGATATTTTGTCAAAATAATCCTCATATTTCATTATCGAAAGTAACTCCTGATGGAGGGATCGCCTATTCTCAAGTAACATCCATAATTGAAGATAGCAAAGGGGTTATGTGGTATGGCACCAATAACGGTCTATTTTCCTATAACGCCGTAAGAATTAAGAAGTATAGCTATCTGGAAAAAGATTCCCTAACTATATCTATTAATAGGATCAATTCCCTATTTAATGATCATGCTGGAAATTTATGGGTGGCTACGGAAAACGGATTGTGTTCCTACAACTCTAGAAATGACAATTTTACCAGACATGAGATTAGAAACGAACTTAATGAAGAAATTGGTCAAGATATCACTTCATTTTTTCAAGATGAGAACAACACCTATTGGCTATCTGATAAAAAGGGATTTGGAAAATATAACCCCGAAATAAAAAGTTTCACCTACCAAATTGTAAACAAAAAAACGACCATCGTTAATTACTTAACTATTGGACCTGACCAAACTGTCTGGGTGTTTTATGAAGATGGTGATATCTATTTTAAACCCAAAAACTCAGATCAATTTAGGTTTTTCAAAAAAAGCTTTACGGATGGCATTAGCTCCGCACTAATTGACGACAATGTCATGTGGATAGGGTATGGTGCGAAAGGACTAGTTTCACTTAATCTATCAGATGGCACTACTGCAAAATATTTTGACCCAGACTTAGCCAAAATAAGTGCCTTTAAAGGATATCAAATAAGAAGTTTAATCAAAAATGATAATAATATTTGGGTAGCAACTGATAAGGGAGTTGCCATCGTTAATAACAATGAGCTTAAACTTTTAATAGACCAGAAAAAACATCCGAACCTACCTCATAACTCTATTTGGTCTTTATATAAAGATTCCAATGCTAACATTTGGATTGGAACTTGGCTTGGGGGTGTGAGTTTTCATAGTGATTACAACAACTCATTCCAACATCACACCCAATCCACTTCAAAAGAATCAATAAGTAGCAATATTATAAGTTGTTTTGCGCAAATACCTAATTCATCAGAAATATTGGTCGGAACTGATGTTGATGATTTGAACCGTTACAATCCAGAAGCAAATGATTTTACTAGTTATCCTGTAATTTATAAGGGTGAAACCATTAAGAAAATTAAATCGATAACTTATGATAGATTCGGTACTTTGTGGGTAGGAACCTACAAAAATGGTTTGCTATTTAAAAAAGCAAAACAAAACACATATGAGCGATTAGAATTACCCTTTGAAGAAGGACTTCAGGCCTTAAATATACTAGCAACTCAAGAAGGAATATGGGTTAGTAATTTTCCTTTGGGAGTCTATTTTTACAATTTCCAATCTAAGACTTTTACTAATTTCACACATGACCCAATAGACCATAACTCCATATCCAATAATAATGTCAATCATATCATCGAGGATAAAAACAATAATATATGGTTTGCTACTGAAAATGGTCTTAATTTATTAAAAAAAGGAACCTCCAAATTTATTCGTTATAACAACATTAAGAATAATCCCAATAGTATTTCACACAATTTTATCAATCATATCCATGAAGATGAAAAGGGTTTATTATGGTTAGGCAGTAATGGTGAGGGCATCAGTAGATTTAACCCTATTACCGGTGAAATTGAAAACTTTACTTTGAAAAATGATGGCTATGGCAATGAAATATTTTCAATACTTCAAGATCAAAAACAAAGTTTATGGATAGCTACTGACAATGGACTTTATAAATTCAATGTCCTATCGAATACTATTGAACATTTTGATAGCAATAGGGGCATAAAGAATAATAATTTTTATCCAACCGCAGCACTAAAATCCAATAATGGTGAACTTTATTTTGGGGGCTCTAATGGCTTGATTAGATTTCAACCAGATATGATTGTTACTAACCCAATTCCACCGATTACCACCATCACTCAATTATTTGTTAATAACAAAAAGGTTATTCCAAGTAATGAAAATAGTATCCTTAAAGAAGCTATAAATAATACAACTTCATTAAAATTGAACTACCAACAAAATTCTTTTAGCTTAGAGTTCATCGCCAACAATTATATCCACCCAGAAAAAAACAACTACAAATACAGGTTAAAGAATTTTGACGAAAAATGGATTACAACAAAAAAAAGGGGACAAGCTTTATTTACAAATATCCCAATAGGTAACTATATTTTTGAAGTTAAGGCCTCTAACAATAATGGAATTTGGAATGAAACACCAACCAGAATTTCAATTCAAATCACGCCACCCTTATGGCTAACATGGTATGCCTATTTGTTTTATGTTTTAATTGTTATGACAACACTTTACTTCTTAAGAAAACAAACTATCAATAGACAAAAATTAAAACTGAAACTAAAACTGACACAAATTCGTAGTGAGGCTGAAGAGAAATTACATCAAATGAAGCTTCAGTTTTTTACGGATATTTCCCATGAATTTAGGACCCCATTAACCCTTATAAATGGACCCATAAATCGATTATTAAATGGGAATCCTAAAAATACTGACCTATCCCGTAAGCAGCTAACGCTCATAAAAAACAATACAGACCGTTTATTAAGACTCATCAATCAATTCTTAGATTTTAGAAGAATTGATCAAGGAAAATTAAAACTAAGCCCAATCAATACCGATCTTATTTCATTTTGTAAAAATGTATTTGATTGTTTTGAAGAGCTTGCCAGCCAGCGCAGGTTCAATTATAATTTTATTACAGAATATACAAGCCTTAAAATGGACTTTGATGCTGATAAAATGGATAAAGTGTTGGTGAATGTTTTATCTAATGCCTTTAAAAACACGAGCGACCAAGGAAATATAACTTTAAAAATTAAGAAAAATAAAAAATCGAAATTAAAAGACAACTGGTCTAATTTTTCTACTGGTGAAGAATTGCATAGTGACTTTATAGAAATTAGCATTACAGATTCTGGTTTAGGCATTTCATCAGAAAATTTACCAAAATTATTTGAACGTTTTTTCCAAATAAAGTACAATAATCAAAGTGACGTAAGTGGCACTGGAATTGGGTTGTCCTTAACAACCAACTATATCAATATTCATAACGGTCGATTGATTGTGAGCAGTCTGAAGGGCGTTGGGACAACATTCTATATTTATTTACCAATCCATCAGTCCAATACTTTAAATGAACAACCTAATACCAGAATAGGGTTAAAATCTTTTGATTACGATTCTGAAGCCAATAAATACAATGTTCCTGAGGTAAAAAATGACAAAATCATTGACAACCAAGAGGCCCTTATATTAATTGCAGAAGACAACCCTGATTTATTGGAGTTTCTAGAGGATTCCCTCTCTAATCATTTTAGAATAGCAAAATCCAAGAATGGAAAAGAGGCGCTTAATTTGGCCATGTCGCTTCATCCCGATTTAATTATTTCTGACATAATTATGCCCGAAATGGATGGTATTGAATTATGTAAAAGTATAAAAGAGGATATTAGAACAAGCCATATCCCAGTTATTTTACTTACGGCTTTGAGCACGGTACAAGATAAAATTTCAGGAATACAATCTGGAGCGGATGCATATGTCCATAAGCCCTTCAATGAGGAGTTTTTGATTTCTCAAATTGATAACCTCTTGAATTCACGAAAAATACTGCGTTCCTTATTTGCTTCCAAACAAGAAGAATGGGATGAAGAAGTAAACATTTTGAACATAGATAAGAAGTTTATAGGAAAGGCAATAGACACTGTTGAGAATAATATTTCAAATTATGATTTTACAGTCGAAGATTTTGCTAAAAGCTTAAACCTTAGTAGAACACATCTTCACAGAAAACTAAAATCACTTACCAATCAATCAGCTACAGAATTCATTAGAAATATACGATTGAAACACGCTATAGTTTTAATGAAATCAGGTGATTACCGCATAAATGAAATTGGTTATATCGTAGGCTTTAATTCGCATAATTATTTCACTAAAGCATTTAAAAAACAATATGGAAAATCACCAAGAGACTTTATTAGAGATAATTTTAAGAAATAAATATCACTTTTTCTTTTATGAAGACGCTCCAGCAGATTTTTTTACCCTAAACAAAACAGGGGGTTTACAGAATCAACAACCCACTGTTTATTAACTATTTAAGCCCAAAATAAGATATACGAGACAAAACAGCTATATTTAAAATAATTAGAGATTTGAAGGGTTGAGGTTATACATCATCTCAGGAAGATCTAGCCCAAAAGAAAAGTGATATTATTCAGACAAGATGTTGTAGTTAATTATATTTTTAGACTGAATTTTTTGGGTTTTACTGACATTATTACTGTCAGTTTCAGCTGTTTTTACTGTCAGTTTTGTGTATATTTGATTTTTAACCTTGTTAGTTTTTGAATAAAAAGTTAGAAATATCAACTGTTTTACACGCAACCAATACACTCTTAAGTCCTGTGTATACTTGAGTTTAGAACAAAAAAAAAGAGTAACCATTTCTGATTACTCCTTCGTAGATAACTCTATCGAAATATCGAACATTAGTTTTACTCCAAANNGTTATGAGCCCGACGAGCTACCTACTGCTCTATCCCGCGATTTGTGCTGCAAAGATACTTCAATTAAACTGTTCTTTCCAAATAAAAAAAGGCTTTTTTTAAAGATAGTTTCTAAGTCATTTTTAAACAGCTCTTTACTCTTTCAAAAATCGTCAATAACCATAAAACTTTCCCTCAGGTTTGTTTTTAGCTGAATTAAAAACAAGTACCTTTGTCCCGTAAAAAACGTATCATGACACACAAAGCTGGTTTTGTAAATATTATTGGAAATCCCAATGTTGGGAAATCAACCTTAATGAATGCTCTTGTTGGTGAACGTCTATCTATCATCACTTCCAAAGCACAAACAACACGTCATCGAATTTTAGGAATCGTAAACGGCGATAATTTTCAAATTGTATTTTCAGACACTCCAGGAATTATAAAACCTGCGTACGATTTGCAAGAGTCGATGATGAATTTTGTAAAATCTGCTTTTGACGATGCCGATGTGTTGATTTACATGGTAGAAATCGGTGAAAAAGAACTAAAAGACGAGGCTTTCTTCAACAAAATAACCCATTCAAAAGTTCCTGTTTTGTTGTTGATCAACAAAATTGATAAATCCAGCCAAGAAGAAGTGGAAGAAAAACTCGCATATTGGCAGGAAAAAGTTCCGAATGCGAACATTTATTTGATATCTGCATTGGAAAAATTTGGGATTGAAGGAATCCTTGATAAGATCATCGAAATATTACCTACTTCTCCTGCTTTTTATCCGAAAGACCAACTGACAGACAAACCCGAACGCTTTTTTGTAAACGAATGTATCCGCGAAAAAATATTGATGCATTACAAAAAAGAAATTCCGTATGCCGTTGAAATTGAGACCGAAGAATTCTTTGAAGACGAAAAAATCATCAAAATACGAGCGATTATCATGGTGGAGCGTGAAACACAAAAAGGCATCATCATCGGACACAAAGGAAGCGCTCTCAAACGCGTAGGCATGGAAGCTCGAAAAGACTTAGAAAAATTCTTCGACAAAAAAATATTTTTAGACCTCTACGTCAAAGTCAACAAAAACTGGAGAAATGACTCCAAACAGCTGCGTCGTTTTGGGTACAATGATTGAACCTAACCATCTTTAGCTTTTATTCAATTTTCACTATCTCTTGGAATAAAAAGCGTAATTTTGCAAAAAAAATGAATCCATTCAAATGAATACTATCGTAGCCATCGTAGGAAGACCCAATGTAGGGAAATCAACCTTATTCAATCGACTTGTACAACGTAGAGAAGCCATTGTAGATTCTGTCAGTGGGGTGACTCGTGACCGTCATTACGGAAAAAGTGATTGGAACGGAAAAGAATTTTCTTTGATTGACACGGGTGGGTACGTTGTCGGATCCGAAGATGCTTTTGAAGGAGAGATCAGAAAGCAAGTAGCTTTGGCATTGGAAGAATGCGATGTGATTGTATTTGTAGTTGATGTGACAGACGGCATTACTCCCATGGACGTTACCGTTGCCAAACTTTTGCGAAAATCTAAAAAACCAATTTTCCTAGCGGTAAATAAAGTAGACAACGCTATGAGAGCCGAAGAAGCTTACGAGTTTTACAATTTAGGCTTGGGAGACTACTACACCATTTCTTCGATCAACGGATCGGGAACGGGTGAATTGCTTGATGCTGTTGTGAAAGACATGCCTTTTCCTGAAGAATTCAACGAAGAAGAAAATAGCCAAGAGGAATTGCCTCGTTTTGCCGTGGTAGGGAGACCGAATGCGGGAAAATCGTCTTTTATCAATGCACTTATTGGAAAGGAAAGAAATATTGTGACCGACCAAGCAGGAACGACAAGAGATGCCATCGATACAGAATACACGCGATTTGGTTTCAAATTCAACTTGGTTGACACGGCTGGAATTCGAAAAAAATCAAAAGTCTCAGAAGATCTAGAATTTTACTCTGTGATGCGTGCAGTGCGTGCCATTGAGCATTGTGATGTGGCCATTCTTATGATTGATGCTACGCGAGGTTTTGAAGGACAAGATCAAAATATTTTTTGGCTGGCTGAGAAAAACAGAAAGGGAATTGTTGTTCTGGTAAACAAATGGGATTTGGTTGACAAAGAAACCAACACCATGAAAGAATTTGAGGCCTATGTTCGAAAACAAATTGAACCTTTCACAGATGTGCCTATTATTTTTACCTCAACGATTACAAAACAACGTTTGATCAAAGCGATTGAAACTGCTGTAGAAGTCTATGAAAATAAAAAGCGTCGCATTGCAACGAGTAAATTTAACGAGACCATGTTGGAGGTTATTCAGAACTACTCCCCTCCTGCCATCAAAGGTAAATTTGTAAAAATAAAATATTGCATGCAACTTCCTACACATACTCCTCAATTTGCATTTTTCGCAAATCTACCCCAGTATGTAAGAGACCCTTATAAAAGGTATTTGGAAAATAAATTGCGTGAAATTTACGATTTCAAAGGTGTTCCACTGACCATCTATTTCCGACAAAAATAATTTTACAAATACGAACAAACCAAAAAGAGACCGTTTTCACGGTCTCTTTTTAGCTCTAAGAACAAGTGTTTTTATTCCAAAGCACCTATGTAACGTTCTGCATCCAAAGCTGCCATACATCCTGTACCTGCTGCTGTGACTGCTTGACGGTATTCTTTGTCTTGCACATCTCCTGCTGCAAAAACACCTGGAATGTTGGTTTTCGTAGATTTTCCTTCTGTAATTAAATAACCTGCTTCGTCCATGTCCATTACTCCCTTGAATATGGAGGTATTCGGCGTGTGTCCAATAGCAATAAAAACTCCTGTTACAGGAATGTCGTGTTTTTCATTTGTTTTGTTGTTCACGGCTCGAACACCTTCTACCACTTGCTCTCCCAAAACCTCGTCAATTTCTGTATTGTACAATACTTCTAAGTTTTCCGTTTTTTCAACTCTGTGCTGCATGGCTTTCGAAGCTCTCATGTGATCTTTTCGAACCAACATAGTAACTTTCGTACAGATGTTGGACAAATACGTTGCTTCTTCCGCGGCGGTATCTCCGGCACCCACCACGACCACATCTTGTCCTTTGTAAAAGAACCCATCACAGGTAGCACATGCTGAAACACCTCCACCTTTCAATCGCTCTTCACTTTCCAAACCTAAATATTTTGCAGTAGCACCTGTCGAAATAATCACCGTTTCTGCTTCAATATGTGTTGTTCCATCAATGATTACCTTGTGCACCCCTCCTACTTCTTTTGAAAAATTTACTTCAGTTGCCAAACCGAAACGTACATCTGTTCCAAAACGCTCGGCTTGATTTTTCAAATCCTCCATCATGGCAGTTCCATCGGTACCATTCGGGTATCCTGGAAAATTGTCTACTTCAGTAGTAGTTGTCAACTGGCCTCCCATTTGCAAACCGGTATACATTACGGGTTTCAAATCAGCCCTCGCTGCATAAATGGCTGCTGTATATCCTGCAGGACCAGACCCGACAATCAGGCATTTTATTTTTTCAATTGTCTCTGACATAAATTGCTTTTTTTAGTTTTTAACAAAACAAAAATAGAATAAATAACCTCCCAAAATTTGCATTGTTTATAATTTTTAATAATCTCATGATAAACAAAAACAATGTTTCTTTTGTAATATCAAATGTACATCTCTATGCTTCAAAATTTGACATAAATAAATTCAACAAATTCGTTGTTTATGTACATTCATTTTAGGTATCTTTGCAGCGCTTTGTGCGTATGGAAATCGCGTAGCGAAACGGTGTCATTGTAGGAAGGAAATCGTCACAACGCACAAAAAAATTTTTCGGGGTGTAGCGTAGCCCGGTCATCGCGCCTCGTTTGGGACGAGGAGGTCGCAGGTTCGAATCCTGCCACCCCGACAAAAGCCTGAGAATTTGAAATTCTCAGGCTTTCTTTTTAAGGAAGGGACAGAAGCTTGCTTCGTTGGACCTGTTTGAAAAGAAAGCAGAGAAATACAGGTGTATTTCGAAGTGCTTTTAGCAACAAACTCAAAAACAGGATCATCGAGTAAAACAGATAATCCTGCCACCCCGACAA
>ENA-UZWU01000710-UZWU01000710.1-metagenome-genome-assembly--contig:-Day-4--1m-contig-710_pt1 | contig 27559 bp, 26 predicted proteins | sample MGYA00260345_ERZ794905 | MGnify/ENA metagenome assembly ERZ794905
AAGTATGCATACTTTTCACCATCATCACATAGCGGATCAAATCCTGCAGTAATAATAATCGTATTTGGTAATTTTATGTCTGAATCTAATTTTAATAAATTAAAAGCTGGATCATTTTTATTATTTAAGTTACTACCTAGCTTGTCCCAAAACCAAACCATAGTTTTTTTTGTAAGCAAATATCCTTCCGATAAAAAATCATAGGATTCTGAATTGCAATCCGGATCACACATTGGGTATATTAAAAACTGACTATGCGGAATATGCTCTTTATCAACTTCAACTAATCTATGAATTAGTGAAGCAGCTAAATGAGCTCCTGCACTATCACCGCATACAGAAATATTTTCAGGCTTATATCCTTTTTTGATAAGCCAGTAATATGCTTCTTTTGCGTCATTTAGTGCGACAGGGTATTCATATTCAGGAGCAAGCTTATATTCTAATGAATATGTTTTTGCCTGAAGTGTGTCTGTCATATATGAAACGAACCCATCATGGGTCTCAACAGAATTTAAAACATACCCACCGCCATGGAAAAATAAAATGGCTTTGTTTGAAGAAATTTTAGAAGGTGTATATTCCCTACATAAAGTTTTGTCTTTACCTAAAAAATGATCAACTTTATTAACAAGGTTTTTAGGGCTAGATGATAGATTATGTTGCACTCTATTTTTAATTATTAAGTTTCTTATACTCTCAATCTCATTATCTGGTGTGGAAGAAAGATCAAGGGTGGGCTGCAGGCTGATTAGTGCTTGAGATTGAATATCAAACTGATGACCTCTAAAAGGAGGTTTTTTTTTATAAAATATACTTAATACTAATACAGGTATTTTGAAGAAGAATTTTAAAATAAATGTACTCATAATTTATTAATTAACTTTAATATAAATATTGTTCTTTCTTTTATAGGTTATGAAGTTTATTCTTATCCGCTTATGAGACAATTAATAATTATACTCTTATCTATAAATTTATCTTTAGAATTAGCTTCATTCGAATTTTTAGAAAAGAAAAATACTATACCAGAGGCAAAAAAAGTTTTTATAGTTAGTAGTTACGTAGATAAAAATTCAATTAATGTTTCGTGGGAAATTAAAGATGGATTTTATTTATATTTAAATAGTGTTCAAATTAAAAAAAATACAAAAATTATTCCCTATACAGTTATTTATTCTGATCAATCGACCTATATGGATGAGTTTTTTGGTACAACCGAAATTCTTAGACAGGAATTCCAAATTGCAATTAATAACTCAGATTTATTGGATTTATCAAATATATTGATAAAATATCAAGGGTGTTCTGATTCTGGCTTTTGTTATCCTATGCAAACAAAAAAACTTCTTTAATAAAATTTATAAAATCGTCTAATTTCTGTTAAAATCNNATAAAATGAACATATTATTATTAAATGGTCCTAATTTAAATCTTTTGGGATCAAGAGAAAAAGATATATATGGGAGTACCTCATTATCACAATTAGAATCCAATCTTTGCTCTATTGCTGAAAAAAACGATTGTAATCTTGTTTGCTATCAAAGCAATGCTGAACATGAGCTAATAAATGCTATTCATGATGCGGGTACAGACAAGTTTAATTCTATTATTATCAATCCTGCTGGATATACTCATACCAGCATTGCTATGAGAGATGCGCTGGTTGGGGTGGATATTCCATTTTACGAAGTCCATATTTCAGATATTTATAAAAGAGAGAAATTTAGAAACTTTTCATATTTTTCAGACATTGCTGAAAAAGTTTTCTGCGGCTTAGGTATAGATGGTTATGAGCTAGCTTTAAAAGAAGCTATATCATTTAATATTGGAGATAGATAATGGATATTAGAAAAATTAAAAAATTAATTGAGATGCTTCAAGAATCCGACTTAAAAGAAATCGAGGTTAGTCAGGGAGACGAATCGGTTAAAATTGTTAGAGATCGTTCTGTTCAAGCAAATAGAAATAATATTATTCAGCAACCTGAAGTATTTAGTGCTGAACCAGAAATTCAACAGGAAATTGAAATAAGCAAGACTGAGGGTAATGTCATTACCTCGCCTATCGTTGGAACATTTTATAGAAAACCAAGTCCAGATAAAGATCCCTTCATAAGGGTTGGTGATACTGTAGATAAAGGTGATGTGCTATGCATTATTGAGGCTATGAAAATGATGAATGAAATTAAATCAGACTTCAGTGGGAAAGTTATCTCTATTGATCTTGAAGATGGTCAGCCAGTTGAGTTTGGTCAAAGCATAATAACCATTAATTAAATTACCATGCCATATAAAGTTCTCATTGCGAATAGAGGAGAGATAGCACTTCGTGCCATTAGAGCGTGCAAAGAATTAAATATCTCAACTGTTTCCGTTTATTCTGAAGGTGATAAAGATTTAAAACATTTAAAATTTTCAGATGAAACAGTTTGCATTGGTCCATCCTCGCCACTGGAAAGCTATCTTAATACCGCTGCAATCCTTTCAGCAGCAGAATTAACTCAGGTTAATGCTATATATCCTGGTTATGGATTTTTGGCTGAAGACTCAAATTTTGCTGAAATGTGTGAAAAAAGTGGATTTAAGTTTATAGGTCCAGCTTCAGAAACTATAAAAAATATGGGAGATAAAATAACCGCAAAAACATTAGCTGAAGATGCTGGAATACAAATAGTTCCTGGATACAAAGAAGATATTCCCAAAAATGAAGAAGAGTTTAAAAAAATTGCAAGAGATATAGGTTATCCAATCATGATAAAGGCGACTGCTGGAGGTGGTGGCCGAGGTATGAGAGTTGTTGAGCATGAAGATGATCTTATATCTCATGCAGAAATCACTATGCAAGAAGCAAAAAATGCTTTTGGAAATGAGAAGATTTATCTAGAAAAATTTATTGGGAACCCTAGACATATTGAAGTGCAAATAGTTGGAGATGGAAAGGGTCATGCTATCCATTTAGGAACTCGTGATTGCAGCATGCAAAGAAGGCATCAAAAAATTATTGAAGAAGCTCCTGCTAGAAATATTAATGAAGATGAGCTTAATAAAACCTATGAGGCATGTACTAACTTGTGCAAGAAAATTAAATATGAAGGGGTTGGGACTATAGAATTCTTATATGAGGATGGAGAGTTTTATTTCATAGAAATGAATACTCGTATTCAGGTTGAGCACCCTGTTACTGAAATGATTACAGGGTTTGATCTTGTAAAAGCACAGTTAAGAATTGCATTAGATATGAATATCACATTGAATCAAGAGAACATACAATTTACTGGGCACTCTATGGAATGCAGGATTAATGCTGAAGATCCAGAAACTTTTCAGCCCTCACCTGGAAAAATTACGAAAATGCATACACCGGGTGGTTTTGGCATCAGATACGATTCGCATATATATGGAGGTTATGTGGTCCCTCCATACTATGATTCATTATTAGCAAAAATTATTACTCAGGCTAACTCAAGAGAGTCTGCTATTAAAAGAATGATTAGCGCTTTAGATGAATTTTTTATTGACGGTATAAAAACTAACCATTCTTTGCATCAAAAAATACTGCATGATGATACATTTTTAAACAATAAACATACAATTAACTACCTTGAAAATGAGTTCTTAAAAAATGTTTCCTGAATATAATCATAAAGATATCGAAAAAACTACTCAAGATAAGTGGTTAAAAGAAGATAGATTTAAATCTACAGCTGACAATCGAGAAAAATACTATTGCCTTTCAATGTTCCCATATCCATCAGGTAAATTGCATATGGGCCATGTTAGAAATTATACGATTGGTGATGTTATATCTAGATATAAAAGAATGAACAATTTTAATGTTTTCCAGCCCATGGGCTGGGATGCATTTGGACTGCCAGCTGAAAATGCAGCAATAGCTAACAAAGTCAGTCCAAAAGAATGGACTAATGAAAATATAGAGCATATGAAAAAGCAATTAATTTCTCTTGGCTTAGGATATGACTGGTCAAAGGAATTGAAAACATGTGAACCCAAATACTATAAATGGGAGCAATTAATTTTCAAAAAGTTTCATGAAAAAGGCTTGGTTTATAAGAAAAAATCTATAGTAAATTGGGATCCTGTTGATGAAACCGTGCTTGCAAATGAACAGGTTATTGATGGAAAAGGATGGAGGTCTGGAGCAAAAGTTGAATTAAAAGAAATAGATCAGTGGTTTATTAAAATAACTGATTATGCAGAAGAGCTGCTCTCCTCTCTTGATGAGGTAGACTGGCCTGAAAATGTAAAGACCATGCAAAAAAATTGGATTGGTAAATCTCATGGTGCTGAAATTAAATATCAAATAGAAGATTCTTCAAAATCTTTAACCGTTTTCTCTACAAGGCCGGACACAATCTATGGGGTTTCTTTTATTGCAATATCGCCCAATCATGATATTGCACTTAAATTAGCAGAAACAAATTCTGAAATAAAAGATTTTTTAACTAAATGCAAAGAAACTTCTTCTGCTGAGGCTGACATGGCCAAGGCTGAGAAGCTTGGTATAGATACTGGAATTAAAGCTATTCATCCGCTAACAAAGAAAAATATTCCTGTATGGATTGGTAATTTCGTATTACTAGATTATGGAACCGGGGTTGTTATGGGCGTCCCAGGGCATGATCAAAGAGACTTTGAATTTGCTTCAAAATATAATCTAGATATAACTCAGGTTATATCATCAGGCAATGATGTTACTCTGCCCATTATTAATAAAGGAGTGCTTCTTAATTCAGAAATTTATAATGACTTAACTTCAGACGAAGCCTCATTTAAGATTATTGAAAAACTTATATCAGACAATCTAGGTGAAGGCATTATTCAATTTAGGCTGAGAGACTGGGGTGTCAGTAGACAAAGGTATTGGGGTTGTCCCATACCTGTTGTTTATGAAAATGGTGAGGCTAAATTAGTTGATGAAAAAGACCTTCCTGTGATACTTCCTGAATTGCCTGAAAATTCTGTGCCAATACCACTAAGTCAAAATAAAGATTTCTATAATTTATCTGACAAAATTAAAAGAGAGACGGATACCTTTGATACATTCATGGATTCTTCATGGTACTACGCGAGGTTCACTTCAGCTGATAATGAAACTGATATTTTTGATGAGAATACAAAATATTGGTTGCCTGTCGATCTTTATATAGGCGGAATTGAGCATGCTATTCTTCATTTACTTTACTCAAGATTCTTTCACAAGGCACTACGTGATATGGACATGGTTGATGGAAATGAGCCCTTCAAAAAGCTACTTACTCAAGGCATGGTGCTTAAGGATGGAACAAAAATGTCAAAATCAAAAGGTAATACCGTTGATCCACAATCCTATATTGAAAAATATGGTGCAGATACAGTAAGACTTTATATGATGTTTACTGCTCCGCCGGAACAAAGCCTTGAATGGTCGGAATCGTCGGTTGAAGGTGCTTCAAGGTTTTTAAAAAAAGTTTGGAACCTTGTAATCAATAAAACTTTTACTCTAATAGAAGAGCCGTATGACTTTTCCAAAGAGGAGATGGATTTAAGGCGAAAAACTCATATGACATTAAAAAAAGTTACTGGTGATTTTGAGTCTAGATTCTCGTTTAATACTGCTATTGCTTCAATTATGGAATTACTCAATGCCATTCCTGAGGATTTTAAAAAAGATGATGCGTCTAATTCTAAAAAATTCTGCCTTAATGAATCAATTATAATTATACTGAAGACTTTAAATCCCATCTCACCCCATATATCAGAATTTCTTTGGGATCATTTCGATACGGATAATTTAATGCAGCCAATAGAGTTATCATGGCCAGAGGTCCAAGAAAAATTACTTGAAGTCTCTGAGTTTGAACTTGCTATTCAGATTAACGGTAAGTTAAGAGGTAAGGTTTTTGCCAACATTAATCTTGAGCAAGATGAAATTGAAAAAATTGCGAGGAGTGTAGATAACATATCCTCTAATTTAGATGGAAAAAATATAAAGAAAACAATTTATATCAAGGGCAAAATAATAAATTTCGTAATCTAGAAACTGTAATAATGCTTTGATAAAAGTTACTCGGATAGTTAAGATAAATTAATGATGCATTTTAATAAATCTTTTTGGTTAATATCATTATTTTTAGTTTCTAATTGTAGTTTTAATCAGATAGCTATCAGTTCATATGATATAAAAAATTATAGTATTAGTTCTGATAAATCGGTTCCAGCACTTTTAAATACTCGAATCAGGAGTGTGTTTAATTTCAGTGATGGGGAAAACAAAAATGCCAAGGCTAAAATTTATATTAAAAATTTTTCTAAACAAGATTATTCTATTTATGCTGGATCAGCCCTTAGATCTCTTGAAGGAGAAATTACAGCGCAAATTCAGTTAGAAATTCAAACTGAAAAAAAATCACATAAAAAAGATATTAAAATTGTAAAGAGATATAAATCAAATGAATTAAATCCTTTTGCAGAAAAAGAAATGATAAAGGTAATTGAAAAAAATATTTACAAAGAGATAGTAGATGAGATCATTAGAGAGGTGAGTTTCTTTGAAATGTGAATCCTTGGCTTTAAATAAATATCTAGATAAGTCGCCAAATAATTTTTTTTTATACGGGCCTGAAATTGTTTTAAAAAACAACTCAAAAGATACTCTTATAAAATATCTTCGTACAAAAGGTTTTAATGAAAAGAGATTAATAACAAAAGAACACTTTAATGAGATAGAACAAACCATAATAGAAAGCTCTAGCGGTTCACTCTTTGGCTCAAAGCTCATAATTGATATTCATCATGATCAAGGAAAAATTCCAGAACAAATAATTAAAATTTTTGAAATAAGTAACATTGGTAAAAATGAAAATATTGCAATAATAATTAATTCTCATAATGAAAAGTTAAATAACGCAACTAAGTGGGTTAAAAAAATGGATGAGCAAACGCTTATTGTTGAATGTAAAAAGTTAAAATCATTTGAAGAAAAGATATGGCTCAAAAATCAACTTAAGTTTGTAGATGAGAATGATAAAAAATCTTTTATAGAAAGCATTTATGAAATGAATATTGGTAATCTAGTAGCTCAACAAAATGAAGTTAACATTTTAAAATTGATTTATAAAAACGGCATGGAGATATCTAAAATTTTTGAAAATGACTCGGCAGAGTTTGTTCCATTTGATTTAGAAGACCAAATTATTGCATTAAATACAAATCAAGCTCTAAGAATTATCAATTCAATAAAAGAATCGGAAGCTCATTATGCTCCTTTATTGGTCTGGATAATTGGTAAAATTGTAAATAACTCAACACTAGCTAAGCAAAATTTAAAACCACAAATAAGTCTGCAAAAGTCAGGGGTATGGAGTAATAAAATTTCTTTATACATTAATTTCATGAAAGTTCACTCACTACAAAAACTGATAAGTCTCCAAAAAAATATTTATGAGCTAGACTTAACTAGCAAAGGACTAAACAAAAAAAATTTTTGGAATGACATAGACAATATTATAATTAAAATGACCTCTTGCTGAAAAATTTTGAATCAAAAGCTTGTTTAGCAATTAAGTATTTATCATCAGTTTGAATTAAATTACAGTCTAAATTAATAATCTCTTCTATTGGTGCAATACCTTTCGTTGAGCTTGTTAACCATGCTGCGGTGGCATGTTTTAAGTCGTCTATAGTGAAATTCTTTTCATAAACTTTGATATCTAGATCAAACATAGTATCTATTAATATCTGTCTAGTGATTCCTGGCAAAATATTATTTGAAAGAGCTGGAGTACATATATCTCCATCTTTTACAAAAAATAAATTTGATGCTCCGGCCTCAGTTAAAATATTTTCGTTATGCATAATAACCTCATTGCAGCCCTGTTCTTTTGCTTTATTCATAGTTAAAACATTACCTAGCAATGAAGTAGATTTAATGTCACACCTTCCCCATCTCAAATCTTTACAGATCATGACTTTTAAAAATTTTGTTTTAAAAGTATGAGGTGTAACGTAGCCAAATGTCTCAAGCTCAAGATCATTAGAATAAATATGAGTTCTAATTAAATCTTGGCCTCTTGTTATCTGATAATAGACATAGCCACTTGAAGAATTACATAAGGAAATTAATTTATTAATTTCATTTGAAATTTCATCTAAATTTATTTTTATAGACAAGGCTTGAGCACTATATTTAAGTCTATTAAGATGATTTTTATATGCGATCGGAACAGAGTTATAAAAAGGCACTACCTCATAGATGCTATCAGAGAATGTATAAGCTCTTGAGAGAGGCGATACTTTTATATTTTCTAAGCTATCAAATTTACCATTAAAAACTGCTTTAATTATTTCCATTCTCTGTCATACCAAATAAGCCATAAACCCAAAGAACAAACTTAGACCAAAGTCTACCAAAAAAACCCTTGGATTTAATTTCTTTAAGTGCAACTAGCTCAGTCGAGAAAACAACCTCTTGATTACTAACTATTTCAATCGTGCCAATTGTTTGTCCAACATTGATGGGAGCCTGAATATTATTACTATAGTTATAATTAACTGTTAAATCTTTAAAGCTCGTTCTTGGCAATGTAATTGAAACATCTTCAAGCACTCCTATTCCAAGTGATTGTTCAACACCACCCCATATTTTAATGCTTTTATATTCTTCATTAGCATTAAGAACTTTTTGAGTTGCAAAGAATCTAAAACCATACTCTAGCAACCTTTGACTTGCTAGAAATCTATTGTTATCAGTATCGCTTCCAGCTACAACAGTTATCAACCTCATATCACCTCTTTTTGCAGATCCTACAAGACAATAACCTGCTGCATCAGTATGCCCAGTTTTAACACCATCAGACGATTCATCTCTCCATAAAAGCTTGTTTCTATTAAGCTGTTTAATATTATTAAATGTAAACTGTTTTTCTTTATAGAGTGCGTATATATCGGGGAACTTTATAATAAAATTTGAAGTAAGAGTGGCTAAGTCTTTAGCGGAAGAAAAATGGTTTTCATCAGGTAACCCAGTCGAGTTCTGGAAAATTGTATTATTCATCCCCAAAGAATTGGCATATGCGTTCATCAAGTCAACGAACCCTCTTTCAGTACCGCCTGCATACTCAGATATGGCAACAGATGCATCATTTCCTGATTGAATAATTATTCCTTTAAGTAGATCAGCAATGTTTACTTTTTTACCAGCTTCAATAAACATTTTAGAACCTCCCATTCTCCATGCTTTCTCACTGATTAAAACTTGATCTTCAAAAGAAATTAACCCATTGGCAATTTGGTCTGCAACTACATAACTTGTCATTATTTTAGTCATACTTGCTGGCTCGATTTCAGAACTACTATTAAACTCTGCAATGACTGTATTTGTATTTGGTTCAATCAAAATATAGCTTTTTAAGTTGAGTTCTGGGGCATCTGGTACAAAACTCTGTGCATAGATTAAATTTGATAACAGTAATGGTATTAGTAATTTTTTCATATTTTTAGTTCTTCCGATAAATAATATACAGCCATTGCATAAAAGTGACTAATATTATATTTGGTAATTGCGATAAAGTTATCATCTCCAATGAAATATAAATCTTTTTTCTTTTTTAAGAGTATTTTTTGACCAGCATAAACACTATTTTTATCTTTTATATTATTTATTTGAGCTAAATCTTTGGTTGTTATGTCATTCCTTAAAGCTATCTGAGACAAAGTATCGCCTCTCTTCATAATGTAATATTCATCAAAACCTTCAGTAAATAATAAAGGCATAAATCTATTAGAGGCTGAATTTGGAATATACGTTGTTCTTGGATTGTTTGGAGTAACCTTCTGAATTATTGCAGCATCTCTTTTCCATCCCCCTCTTTCAACAAGATAGTTTGCAACACTACCAATTGCATCATCAGTTGAATTAAACAAGTCGGCAACTCCATCACCATCGTAGTCAACTGCATATGATCTATAACTAGAAGAAATAAATTGACCATAGCCCATTGCACCGGCATATGATCCTTTGATGTTATATATATCTAAGTCATTCTCTCTTGTTAACAAAAAAAAATTAATTAGTTCGCTCCTAAAAAATTTTGAGCGCCTTGGATAATCAAATCCTAGTGTAAGCAGACTATCTATAACTCTGTGAGTTCCTTGTATTTTTCCATACCTTGTTTCAACACCAATAATTGCTGTAATTATCTCTTTTGGGACACCGAAATCACTTTCAGCTCTTTCAAGAGTTGCAAGATTTTTTTCAATAAAATTTTTACCATTTTGTATTCTCTTTTCTTCAATAAAAATAGCCTTGTATTTATCCCACGTTAAAGTGAATTCTGCTGGGTTAGATATAGCATCTAATATCTTTTGTTTCTTTTCAGCACTAGATAAAACGTCTTTTACAAAACTCTCATCGAAACCATATTCACTAACAAGTTCATTTATCAAAGCCTCAGACTCTTCATGATATAAGTAATCTGATTTTATAAATTGAGTTGTTAATATTAGTGTGAGCAGTAGCTTTTTCATTTTTGCATTAATTTTTTGTGAGTTGCCATGGAAATAATAATACCAAAAGCTATATAGAATGATAACAAAGATGAGCCGCCTTTGCTTATAAATGGGAGGGGCATTCCAACAACAGGAATAATGCCGACAACCATGCCAAGATTGATAAATAATGTTGATGCGAAAACAAGACTTAAGCCCCCAATGCTAAGTCTACAGAATCGATCTCTTGCATTAAAAGCAAGATATAAACATCTTAATAAAATAAAAAAGAAAACTGAAAGAAGAATGCAAACACCAATAAAACCAAACTCTTCTGCAATTACTGCAAAAATGAAATCCGTCTCTGCTTCTGGTAAAAAATTAAGATGGGCTTGTGAACCCTCTTGATATCCCTTTCCACTCATGCCTCCAGATCCAATGGCAATTTTTGATTGAGTGATATTCCAACTACTTCCGTAAGGGTCATTTGTGGGGTCTAAAAAAGTTAAAATTCTTTGTCTTTGAAAGGGTTGTAAAAAATTATTCCATAAGAACGGCATTGAAAGAATTATTAAACCGAAAGATATAGAGATAAATCTCCAGCTAAGACCTGCTAAAAAAAGAATATAGATACCAGCCATGAAAACTACCAAGCCAGTGCCCAAATCTGGCTGCCTATAAACTAGATAGAAAGTAAAACATATCAGTATAAGAGTTATAAATGTATGCTTAGGCTTGATTGGAAGTGGCTTGTTATATAAATACGATGCCAAATAAATGGGTAGAGATATTTTAATAATCTCAGACGTTTGTAAAGTGAAAAAACCTAAGTCAAGCCATCTTTGCGCCCCATTGATTTCTTTACCAAAAAGCATGGTGGCAAACATTAAAAGAACTGAAAAAAATAAAAAAAATCCAGAAAAAATTTTATAAAAATCTGGATCTACTTGGCTTACAGCAAACATTAATAGCAAGCCAAAGCCAATAAAAATTGATTGCTTTATCACAGCACTCAAATCTTCTTGAGAAGCACTATATAGAAAAAATAATCCCATAATTGAAACCAGAGTTATAGAGATGAATAAATATTGATCGAAATAAATTGAAAAGTTTCTAAAATCTAATTTTTTTTTCATTTTTCTATTAAGCTATCTAGAACTGCAATAGCAACTGGTCCGGCAACAGAGCCACCACTTTCTCCATTTTCAATTATTACACTCACTGCATATTTAGGATCTGGCATTGGTCCAAATGCAATAATTATTGCATGGTCTCTATTTCCTTTATTTTTTCTGATAATTTTATATTCTTCTTTTGTTTCTGTGCTTACTAGCTCAACAGTTCCAGACTTAGCTGCTACGGCATAATTTTTTAGTTTTTTTAGCCTCCTTGCTGTGCCTTCTGTATCATCTATCACACCAATCATACTTGAATGAAGATTACTCCAATCTAAATTTTGTATATTCTTGAAAGGTAAATTTTCTGATATTCTGGGTTCTTGATTGCTAACAAGTGTTAATTTTTTTTGATTTCCTTTATTCGCAACAATCGAAGCGTAAAATGCAAGTTGCAAAGGAGTTGCACTCAAATAACCCTGTCCAACTCCCAAGTTAACAGTATCTCCTTTAAACCATCCAAAATTAAGATTATTCATTTTCCATTCAGGCGTGGGCAGAAGACCGATGTCAGGATTAAAACAATCCAAACATATGTTTTTTCCAAACCCAAAGTTAGATAAATGATTAATTAGATTGTCTATATCGGACTGATATGCCAATGAAAAGAAAAAAGTATTAGAGCTTACAACTATAGCTCTATTTAAATTAACGTTACCGTGTCCACCCTTTTTCCATCCTCTATAGACCCTTTGATCTTCAGGTAATATAAAATACCCAGGATCATTTATTGAAAAATTCCAATCAATTAATTTCTCTTCAAGTCCATACAGTCCTATGGCTGGTTTGATTGTTGATGCTGGTGAGTACCTACCCTGTGCGGCTCTATCAAAGAAAGGTTTATTAGGATCATTTAACAAGGCATTAAATGCCTTTGATGAAATTCCATTTGATACATCATTTGAAGAGAAACTTGGTGTGCTTATGTAAGTAACAATAGAGCCTGATTCAATCTCAACTGCAACTACAGCACCACGTCTATTGTTCATTTTTTCATATGCTACTTTATGTGAATTTAAATCTAATGAGGTAAATAGACTATCTCCATTTTTTGGTAAGATATAATTCGTGAGTTTTACTAGCTTACCCCTAGCATCTACTTCGTATATTTTTTTTCCGAAAAGCCCCCGTAATTTTTTGTCATACTTATTTTCAATTCCAGTTTTTCCTACAAGAAAACCGTTCGAATAACTAAAAATTGTTTCTTTTTGATTTAACCCCTGATCCTTCAATATTGAGCTAATTTGTTCATTGTTGATACCGCCTACATAACCTATTGCATGTGAAAATAAATGAGGGTAATTATTTGTTCTGCTATATCTCTCATCTATAAAAGCATTTGGAAACATGAAACTTCTGACTTCAAATCTTGCAATTTCAGTTTTTGAAAGATTTTTTTTAAGAATTAATTCACGATTATATCTAGCCTTTTGTTCGAAATTCTCCGTGACAAAGTCTATTTCGCTAGGAATAAGTTCGATAATTGAAGAAATATTTTTAATAAAAATATCAAAATTATCAATTTTCCAGGGTTTAATTATGAGGTCGTAAGAAGGAATGTTGTTGACTATAACAGCTCCATTTCTATCGTAAATTATTCCTCTAACTGGCTGAACTAGAACTTCTTTAGTTTTATTTTCTAATGCGGCAATCTCATAATCATTAAATTCAGATATCTGTATAGAATATATGCTAAGAAGAAAAAAAATAAACATGGACCCAAAGAGAAAATAAATAATTATTAATCTCCTAAAAAAGCTTTTTTTTTCAACTTCTCTTTCTTCTAAATCAATCATTTATGATATGGCTTATTATTAATTATAGAAAATGCTCGATAAATTTGTTCAATTACAATTATTCTAAAAAGCCTATGAGGGAAGGTGAAGCTTGAGGCAGATAAAACTCTATCAGAAATCTTAAGAATACTTTTGTCAAGACCAAAAGAGCCACCAATTATAAAACAGATCTTTGAATTATTAATTATTGAGGTTTCAATTATTTTGCTGAACTTTTCGCTGCTTACCTCATTACCATTCAGGTCCCACGAGACCAAATAAGTATTATCAGGAATTTTTTTTACAATATGTTCCGACTCTAATTTTAGAGCTTCTTTAATTGACCTTTTGGGGTGTTGTTGACCTTTAATATTTATAAAATTTATATTAATTTTATCTTTGAGTTGTTTTGTATAGTAATTAACGCCATCTATCTCCCATGGACTGAGTTTATTGCCAATGGAAATAATTGTTAAATTCATTTAATTGGAATTATTAAGCAGGGTATTTTCACCCCAAAGACCCTCTAAATCATAGAAATCTCTAATATCACTTTTCATAATGTTGATTACAACCTCTCCACAATCTACTAATACCCAACCTGATTCAACTTTCCCCTCAACCCCTAGTATATTTTTTCCATTAGCTTTGACTGATTCAACTAATCTTTCAGATAAAGACTTTGCATGCCTATTTGAGCTTGCAGTTGCTATAATAATTGCGTCAGCAAATGACGAAATTCCATTAATATCGAGAGTTAGAACATTCTCTGCTTTATTATCAACTAATGTCTTACTGCAAATCTCTTGAAGGTTTCTTTTTGACAAAATTTTATTTTTTTTAATAATTTTAAATTAAATTATTCTCAGAGTTATACTAAATCATTATCTATAAAAAAGGGCATTAATTATGGAAATATCCTTACTTAATTCATTACTTCAAATTTTTGAAGCATACAAAGTTTTAATAATTTGGTTTGGCTCGCTATCCTTATTTATTTTTTTGTTTAGCCTTGCATCTATTAAATGGTTAGTAGCTTTAATTCCGGAGGACTATTTTATAAATGACAAAACCTCAAAAATGGATTCAAACAAACCAGTAATATGGTATTTAGTTTTAATTGTTAAAAATATTATTGGTTATTCTCTTATTTTTGGCGGGATCATGATGCTGATACTGCCAGGGCAAGGGTTGTTTACAATAATCATAGGTTTGATGCTATCTAATTATCCTGGCAAGCATTCTATTGAAAGAAGATTTATTGCTATCCCTTCTATTTTGAAAACAATTAATTGGTTAAGAGAGAAATCTAACAAACCTCCACTCAGTTTGACTAGATAATTGAAATCTTTTCTATGTATTTAGATAGGATTAAAAATCTTTGAGAGGCATCAAATGCTTCAAGTAGATTTTGTCTTTGATTCATTGAAAGAGGTATTAAACCTGCTAAATGATATGCTATCGAATCAGCCGAATTAAAATCAACTTTCAGAGAGAGTTCATTAATTCTGGGATGCTTAATTAATTGAGATAGGATATTAATAATCTCTGGGTACTCTGCCATAAGAGCTTGATCATCGACCTCCGGATCTATTTCAGGCTTAATTTCTGCAACATGAAGTCCATCTTCAAGCTGATATATATTTTTAATTGAGACCTTATTTTCTGATTTTACAGTAATACCAAGCAAGCCATTCGGTAAATTATTAAAGTCTATTATTTCAACATATGAACCTTTTTTAGAAATTTCGAAATCTTTACTTTTATTATTCTGAAGGGCTATTACAAAGCCATGATTATCAGACATACATGATTTGATCATATTTACATATCTTGATTCAAAAATTTGAAGAGACTGAATGCTTCCAGGCAAAGCCACAAGACTTAGTGGAAATATAGGGAAATTATTTTTCATTTAGAAAATCAATTATAGGTTGTATAATTTTTTGACTGTCTTTGTTTGTCATGCAAACAACAATATCAAATCCTTTTATTATTTCAGTAATTTTATTAATGTATTCTTCTATTTTATTTACGGAAATAATATTATCGTTCTCACCTAGGACGCCATTGTGATCTAACCATATAACTTCATCAAATAGGTTTGACGATTTGACTAAAGAATTACCATGAATGCCTCCAGACATTGTATTTGAAGCTAGTTCAATGACTCCAAGTATCTTTTTCTCTGGGAACTTATTTCTAATAGCCTTTGAAGAAGCTTTAATTGCCGTAGGATGATGAGCAAAGTCATCATACACTTTGATATTAGAATGTAAGCCCTTGAACTCAAGCCTTCTTTTTACTCCATTGAACTTTTGTAAGGAAATAATAGAATCTTCTACCGCAACTCCTCCTGTTCTTGCTGCAAGAATTGCGCAGATATAATTCTTAAAATTATGTTCACCAATTAGAGGTAAATTTTTTAGAGAGAAGGTTTTTTCTAATAGTTTGATTTCTTTTAAATCAAAGTTAATTTTTATTTCACAATCATTGATTTTTATAAGTTGACTCCAATTACCCATATTAATTACCTCTTGAGCATTGAGGTCGTCACTAAAATAAATAATATTGCCTGATGAGGGTATGGTCTTTAATAAATGATGAAACTGCTTCTTAATGTCTTTAAGGTCATCAAATATATCAGCGTGATCAAATTCTATGTTATTTATAATTAATGTGCTTGGTGCATAGTGAATAAATTTTGATCTTTTATCAAAAAATGCAGAGTCATACTCATCAGCCTCTATTACGAATATTTTATCTGTGCCTAATGATGCCGATCCAGAAATATCATCTGAGATACCACCCACCAAGAATCCAATATCTTTACCCTGATCTAAAAATATGTGAGTGAGCATGTATGATGTAGTTGTTTTACCATGGGTTCCTGATACAGCAAATACTCTCTTTTTTTCTAAAATCTCTCCAAGCATTTGCGGGCCTGATTTAAATGGTAATTTACTATCTAAAATAAACTCTACGCACTCGTTTCCTCTTGAAAGCGCATTTCCAATGACATATAAATCAGCCTTGGGAAGGGTCTCTTTTGCGTAACCCTTTATCATTTCCACACCAAGACTAGCTAAGTAGTCTGACATTGGTGGATAAAATTGTGTGTCAGATCCAGAAATATTATGTCCTGATTCTTTAAGTATTTGTGCAAGTCCACCCATAAAGGTTCCGCAAATACCTAAGATATGTATTCTCATATAATCTATAATACGTTAACAAATTTTATTACGACATATGTGGAAAGAAAATAAATGAAAAAAAATGCCCTTTATGCTCAATCAGGAGGCGTTACTTCAGTGATTAATGCTACTGCAGGTGCGTTAATATTAGAAGCTCGTAAAAATAATAAATTCGGAAAGGTTTACGCTTCTAAAAATGGCATTCTAGGAGCTCTTAGAGAAGATCTCATAGATACATCTAAAGAAACAAAATCATCAATAGAATCATTAAAATTTAGAGCAGGTGGTGTTTTTGGTTCTTGTAGATTTAAACTTAAAGACCTTGAGGCTAGTGCAAAAGAATATCAAAGATTAATAGAAGTTTTCAAAGCTCATAACATTGGATATTTTTTTTACAATGGGGGTAATGACTCAGCAGATACAGCATTTAAGGTGTCTCAAATAAGTAAAAAACTTAACTACCCCATTCAATGCATTGCTATTCCAAAGACTGTAGATAACGATCTTGTCTTAACTGATTCTTGTCCAGGGTTTGGTTCAGCAGCGAAATATATAGCTACCTCAATTTTAGAAGCTACTTTAGACGTCCAGTCTATGGCTGAAACATCTACTAAAGTATTTATTTTAGAGGTTATGGGGAGGCACGCGGGTTGGATGGCAGCTTCTTCAGCTCTTGCTAGGTCGGAATTAAATAATTCACCTCATATTATTCTCTTGCCAGAAGTTGCTTTCAATCAAAGAAATTTTTTATCTTTGGTGAAACAGACAGTAACAGAAAATGGTTATTGCGTGATAGTGGTATCTGAGGGATTGAAAAATAGTAAAGGTAGATTTCTATCTGAAACAAATTCAAAGGATGCATTTGGCCATGTTCAGCTTGGAGGAGTTGCGCCCTATATTTCTGATTTAATAAATATAAAATTGCATCTTAAAAATCATTGGGCTGTTTCAGATTATCTCCAAAGAAGTGCAAGACATATTTCATCTCAGGTTGATTTATCTCATGCGGAAGCGGTGGGTTCAAGTGCGGTTAGATTTGCTGCTGATGGAATGAATGGAGTAATGCCAATTATAGTAAGAAATAAAAATGGGAAATATAAATGGAAAATTCAACCAGCTCCTCTTTCAAAAATTGCTAACCTAGAAAAAAAATTACCTAAAAGTTTTATTTCAAAAAATGGAATGGATGTAACAAATAAGGCTATTGATTATCTTAGTCCACTCATACAAGGAGAGTCTTTTCCCTATTTTAAAAATGGAATTCCGTCACTGAAACCTTTCAAAATGGCACTGGTTGAAAAGAAGTTACCAGTATGGAAATAAATTTATGAATTGAGTAAAGAGATTATATTTGTAACCTCGGTCTGCAACATATTTTTGTCCTTCTCATTGAGAAACTTACCAACCTCAACTTTTTTCCCCTTTGACTTAAAACTTAGCCTTAACGTATTGTGAAGATCTTTTGATATCTCAAATGAAGTAAAAGTTCTAAATTCTTTCCAAGTATATTCAGCTTTAAAAATTCCTTTTTCAATTTTTACGATATCTTGAGATATATAAATTTTTTCTCTTCTGCTACTCCATTTAAAATTAAGAATGAACGCAATAACTAAAATGGCTATTTCTAAACCAGCAAAGGGCAGTATTAATGTCGCGCCCAAAAGATAAAAGATTGTTGCAATACTAAGACAAATAAAAGCAATACTGAATATAAAGATAATACGATTGTTTCCAATTAAGGAGCTGTTTGGTTTAATTGAAATTAAAAATTCTTCTCTACTAAGTTGCTCAATATTAATCATGTTTATTCAGGCAAGGTAATAAATATAATATTAATCTTCCAGGGTGGTTGCTTCAACTTCTTCGACCATTAAATCTACTTTACGATAACCTTGGGGAAGCATATTGCCTCTTTTAGCTCTAGACGAAATATAATTTTGTAAATCTTTTAATTTAAGTGTAAGAAATCTTTTTCCACTTTCTATTCTTAAAGAACTTGAAAGCGAGATAAGTTGCGCATGAGCCATATATTCTTCTTTTGCCAGAAACTTAGGGGTTGGAATATTAATAATTTTATTACCCTTACCCTTACCTAAAACTGGTAATTCATCAATCTTAAAAATTAATAATCTACCTATATTTGATACAGCTGCGATATAAACATGGTCTTCTCGCACTTTAATTGCTTTTAAAAGCTCTGCCTCATTAGGTAATTTCATAAAAGCTCTTCCAGACTTTTTATTTGAAACCATATTACTAAATTCAGAAATATAGCCATAACCAGCTGTATTCATAATCATGAATTTATCAGGATCGTTCCCAATCACAGTTGATATAAATTTGACTCCAGAATCAGCAGAGACTCTTCCAGTGATTGGATCTCCCATTCCTCTTGCTGAGGGCAATGAATGGCTGGGCAATGAATAGGCTTTACCGTTTGAATCTAAAAAAACTGCAATTTGATTGCTCTTGCCCTGACAATAATCTTGAAGCTTATCCTCTCCTCTATATGAAAGTGAGCTTGGATCAATTTCATGGCCTTTAGCGCTTCTTATCCATCCAGCCTCAGATAACACAACTGTGATTGATTCTGTTATAAGAGTGTCTTCTTCTGAGAATACCTTAGCATCTGAGGACTGCCTTATAGGTGATTTTCTATCCTCTCCAAACGCATCTTTAATTTCTAACAACTCTTTTTTAATTAAAGTTTTAAGCCTTGTTTTTGAATTGAGAATTTTTTCAATTTCATTTTGCTCTTCAAGCAATGTATCTCTCTCTTTCTCAAGTTTAATTTGCTCAAGCTTTGCTAGCTGCCTTAATTTTATTTCAAGAATTGCATTAGCTTGAATATCAGATAATTTAAACGCCTTTGTTATATCTTTTTTGGGTTCATCTGATTCTCTGATAATCTTAATTACCTTATCTAAATCCAAGTAAACAATTAGAAGTCCCTCTAGAATATGAAGCCTGTCATTAACCTGATCTAGTCTATGTTCTAATTTTCGGATGACTGTATTTTTACGAAATATAAGCCATTCTCTAATAACCTCAACCAAAGAAAATACTTTTGGGCCTCCCTGTAATGAAATTAGATTCATATTGACTCTGTAATTTTTTTGAAGATCTGTAGATGCAAATAAATGATTCATGACATCATCAGCATTAACTCTGTTTGATTTAAGAGTTATTACGAGTCTTACAGGCTCTTTATGATCGCCCTCATCAGATAAATCTACAACCATTGGAATTTTCTTTTTAAGCATTTGATCTGCTATTTGTTCAAGTATTTTTGAACCAGATGCTTGATAAGGTAAAGCATTAATTACAATATTATTTTTTTCTTTAGCCCAGTGTGCTTGAGCTTTAAATCCACCCCTTCCACTTTTATATATTTCTTCAAGCTCTTCATTACTTGCTATTATTGGAGCCTTGTTAGCAAAATCTGGCCCTTTTATGATCTTTAAAAGATCATTGATTTCAGCTTTTGGGTTCTCAAGGATATAAATTGTTGCATCAATAACTTCATTGATATTATGAGAAGGAATATCAGTTGCCATTCCAACAGCAATTCCCGAGGTACCATTAAGAAGGATTGAGGGTATTTTTGCAGGAAAAATTACAGGTTCAAGCAATGACCCATCAAAGTTTGGTTGCCAGTCTACAGTGCCTGATTTAAGTTCAGATATTAGTAAATCTGCAAATTTTGTTAATTTCGATTCAGTATATCTCATTGCTGCAAATGACTTAGGGTCATCTTGAGAACCCCAATTACCTTGCCCATCAACTAATGGGTATTTAAATGAAAAATTCTGAGCCATTAAAACCATTGCCTCATATGCAGCGCTATCTCCATGAGGATGAAATTTACCAATAACGTCTCCAACAGTTCTTGCAGATTTTTTATATTTAGAGCCTGCATCAAGACCAAGCTCCGACATTGCATATAAAATTCTTCTTTGGACAGGCTTTAAACCATCTCCTATATTTGGAAGCGCTCTGTCTAAAATTACATACATTGCATAATTTAGATAAGACTCTTCTGCATACTGTTTTAGGCTTATTGAGTTATTTTGATTTTGTTGTTTCATGTTTATATTTTTGCTAACGACCCTTTTTTTTCAAGCCACTCTTTTCTGGCTGGTGCATTTTTTTTTGATAAAAGAAGATCCATCATAGAATTAGCATTATCACTAGAGCTTAATGACAACTGAACAAGAAGCCTAGTTTCAGGATCCATTACAGTCTCTCTAAGTTGAGACGGGTTCATTTCTCCAAGACCTTTAAACCTTTGGATATTAATTTTTGGTTTACCTTTTTTATTCTGAAAATTACTAATAACTTTTTCTCTTTGCACGTCATCTACAGCATATAAAACATCTTTTCCACAATCTATTCTATAAAGCGGAGGCATAGAGATATAAATTCTTCCTTCTTGAACAAGAGGCTTATAGTGTCTTAAAAAAAGTGCACATAAGAGAGTTGCTATATGCAAACCATCAGAATCCGCATCAGCAAGAATGCATATTTTTCCATATCTCAAAGACGATAAATCATTGTTTCCTGGAAGTACTCCAATAGCTGTAGAAAGATTTTTTATTTCTTGTGACTTAATAATTTCTGAGCTTTCTAAATCCCAAGTATTCAAAATTTTTCCCCGCAAAGGCATTATTGCCTGGAAAGATCTTTCTCTAGCTTGCTTAGCAGACCCTCCAGCTGAATCACCTTCAACAAGAAATAATTCTGTTTCATTCAAATCTTGGCTGTTACAGTCTGAAAGCTTTCCTGGCAATGCCGGACCTTTAAAGGTTTTCTTTCTCTCAACAATATTTGATACTTTTGCTCTAGTTTGTGCTGAAATAACTGCAAGTTCTGCAATCTTTTCTCCCTCTTCTGTGTGTGTATTTAGCCAAATACTAAATGTATCTTTTGTAGTGCTGGATACAAATGACATATGATCCTTTGAATCAAGCCTTTCTTTAGTTTGGCCAGCAAACTGTGGATTTTGAAGTTTTGAAGAAACAATAAAGATAGCATTATTTATTACATCATCAGCATTAATTTTGAGTCCTTTTGGCAAAAGATTTCTATAGTCACAAAATTCTTTAATTGAGTCGAGGAGTCCTGATTTAAATCCATTTAAATGTGAGCCGCCTTGAGCTGTAGGTATTAAATTTACATATGTTTCATCTAATTTATTTTTTAGTAGTCTTTGCGACCAATTTATTGCAAATTCTAATTCTTGACCCTTTCCTTCTTTAGAGCAGACTATTGATTCATCTAAAATCAACTCAGATCCCTCGGCTGACTCTAAAAGATAGCTTTTTAAGCCGTCTTCAAAATACCATTTTTCTTTATCCTTTGATTTTTTTTCATTAGCAAATTCAAGTGTTAATCCTGGACACAGAACTGCTTTAGCTTTTAAAAGATGCTTAAGTGCCTTAATTTGCACTTCAATATTTTCAAAATAAACTGGGTTTGGTTTAAAGGTTATTGAAGTACCAGTATTTCTTATACCAACCTCTCCAACTTCTTTTAATTCACTAACCTTATGTCCATTATTAAATATGATTTGATATTCTTTAGAATTTCTCCTTACATTTACTTCGAGACGATCTGACAAAGCATTTACTACAGAAACACCAACGCCATGAAGACCGCCTGAAAAATTATAATCATCACCAGAGAACTTTGCCCCAGCATGGAGCTTACATAGAATAAGCTCAACACCGCTTACATTATGCTCAGGATGAATATCAACCGGCATCCCCCTTCCATTATCAGCAATCTTGATACTCCCATCTTTTAAAATATTTATCTTTATATTAGAGCAATGTCCTGAAAGAGCTTCGTCTACTGAGTTATCTAAGACTTCTTGAATTAAGTGGTTAGGGTTGGAAGTATCAGTGTACATTCCTGGTCTTTTTCTTACTGGATCAAGGCCTGATAAAACCTCTATTGCTTGAGCGTCGTATGATTTTTTAGCCAATTGAGAAGCCTTTAAATAAATATAATTGAACTTATTTTACATCTTTTACTCAAAGTAATATTAAAAATAATAAAAAATTACAAATGTTTGCACTGCAAACATTAATATTGAGTTAAAATATATATTATGAAAAATATTAACCGAGCTTTAGTAATACTATTAATAACAGGCTTAAACTTAAATGCCGATAATTTATTAGACATTTATAATGAGGCCTTAATAAATGATCCAACATACAAAGCTGCTGAGTTTTCATATTTAGCTGATAAAGAAATTGTTGTTCAAGGAAGATCAGCCCTTCTTCCAAGCCTAACATTAAGCGGGTCCACTAATTGGAATGAGTATTATCAAAATAAAGAACTTCAACAAGAATATAACTCTTTTTCTACTTCAGCTCGTTTGTCTCAACCATTATTTAGACTTGATACTTGGTTTAATTATAAACAATCTAAATCTCTTACCAGTGCTGCTGAGGCTGATTTTGCATTTGAGCAACAAAATCTACTTGTAAGAACTGCTGAACTATATTTTGGCGTCTTAAGGGCTATTGATAATTTAAACGCAGCTGTCTCTGAAGAAAAAGCAATAAAAAAACAACTTGATCAAGCTAAACAGAGGTTTGAAGTTGGGCTTTCTGCGATTACTGGAGTTCAAGAGGCACAACTTGCATATGATTTAAGCAAGGCATCTAGAATAAACCTTGAAGGTCGACTCTACTCATCAAGAGAGGCTTTAAATGCTCTTATTGGAAGAGAAATTTTCAGCTTAGATGAGTTGGGAAATAGTTTGCTTATTGAGACTCCAAATCCTACCTCTAAAGAAGAATGGGTAAAACTTGCTTTAAACAATAATTATCAACTCAAGGCAGCTTTATTAAGAAAAGATGCTGCAAGAAATAATGCTAAAAGTTCTGCTTCTAATCATCTCCCAAAAATTGATATTGTTGGAACCAAATCTGAATCAGAAACAAATCAATTTAATTACGAGGGTATCAACATAAATGGTCAAGGTATTCCAGTTCCTGAGTTAACTGGCAGAAGAAATTTTGCTATCCAATTTAGTGTTCCAATTTTTCAAGGTGGAGCTGTTAACTCACAAAGAAAGCAAGCTTACTCGCAATATGAAAGGGTAAACGAAAACACACTTTTTACACAAAGACGCATCATTCAAGAAGTTAGATCAGAATTCTCAAATGTAATTACATTAGTTGCAAACGTAACTGCTCAAAAACAAGCGGTGGTATCTGCAACTAGTGCTCTTGAAGCAACTCAAGTAGGATACAAAGTTGGGACAAGAAATGTCGTTGATCTTCTTCAAGCTGAAAAAAACCTATACAGTGCTGAAAAAAATCTTGCGAATGCTAAATATGATTATATTTTAGCCAACCTTAGACTAGCCCTATCATCAGGAACAATCACACCAGGCGATCTTGTAAAGATAAATAACTTATTAAAATAGAGAATGCCTGAACTTCCAGAGGTTGAAACAACCCTTAGGGCAATAGATAAATTTACAAACCAAAGAATAAAGTCAATCAAAGTTCATAACAGAAATTTGAGATGGAAAGTTGATAAAAATCTTGAGACAATTTCTAGAAATCAATTAGTTAAAGCGCTCAAAAGAAGGGCTAAATATATTATATTTGAGTTAGATACTTCATCACTTATTCTTCATTTAGGAATGTCTGGAAGCCTAAGAATATCAAATGTAAGCGATAATTATTTCATCAAACACGATCATATAGAATTTATATTTGATAATGAAAAAATTATCTACAATGATCCAAGAAGATTTGGTTCGCTACATATTACTAGTAATGTTGATACTCATAATCTTATCCGCAACCTCGGAGCTGAGCCGTTGTCTAAAGATTTTAATGGGGTATATCTTTTTGATTTATGTTCAAAATCTAAGACTAATATAAAAACATTATTAATGAATCAAAAAAATGTTGTTGGTATTGGAAATATATATGCTTCTGAAACATTACATTTATCTAAAATTAATCCCAGGAGGCTTGCCTGTAATATTTCTTTGCAAGAATGTAAAAAAATAGTCTCATCTTCAAAAAAAATTCTTAAAGCTGCAATCAAAGTTGGAGGGACAACTTTAAAAGATTTCTATTCAGCCGATGGAAGTCCAGGATATTTTAATTTTGCGTTAAAAGTCTATGGGAGAGAGGGACTTCAATGTAAAGTTTGTGATGATAAAATTAAAAAAATTAATTTAAACACTCGAGCTACTTATTATTGCGATAATTGCCAAATTTAAGTGTCTAGTTTTGCTCGTAAAGCTTGTTCTACTTTTGGATGAACAAACTTTGATACATCACCTTTTAAGTCAGATATCTCTTTAATTAAACTGGAAGAAACGTAAATAAGACTCTCTTTAGGAGTCAAAAATATACTTTCGATATCTGGAGCTAAGGATCTATTCATAGTAGCCAGCTGAAATTCATATTCGAAATCAGATACCGCTCTTAACCCTCTTATTATGGCGCAAGCTTCGTAATCTTTGGCTAATTCGACAGTTAGTTTTCTTGGGAAGCCAACAACCTCAACTTTATCGTTATCTTCAAAAATTGAAGTAGCTAAATTAATTCTTTCTTCCAATGTAAACATTGGATTTTTTGATTCGCTTTTGGCTATAGCAACTACTACTTTATCGAACAAGCCGCAGCCACGTTCAATAATATCCATATGACCAAATGTGATGGGATCAAAAGATCCAGGATAAATTGCTACTTTCATATTTTTTATGATACTAAACATTCCTTTTTAAGCAACAGATAAGTTCATAAGCTAGTAATGTGAACTGTAATAAGCAATTAAGATATGCATCTGTAAATTTGATAGTAATTAACTTTTTAGATATCATTAAGACTTCATACTAACGGGGGAGTAAATTTTTACTTCGTAAAATAATAGGAGTTATATATGAAATTTTTATTAATCTTAGGTAGTGTTATTGCACTTCCTTCATTTGCTGCTGGTGGTGGTGACCTAGATGCTAGTGATTACACTGGTGTTTCTTTTTGGTTAGTTACTGCAGCTTTATTAGCATCGACTGTGTTTTTCTTTGTAGAAAGAGACAGAGTTTCTGCTAAATGGAAGACGTCTCTAACAGTATCTGGTTTAGTTACTGGTATTGCTTTTTGGCATTATCTTTATATGAGAGGTGTCTGGGTAGAGACTGGTGAGTCACCAACTGTATTTAGATATATCGATTGGTTGCTAACAGTTCCATTACTAATATGTGAGTTCTACTTAATCTTAGCCGCTGCAACTAATGTTGCTGGTTCATTATTTAAGAAATTACTTGTTGGTTCACTTGTGATGCTTGTATTTGGATATATGGGTGAAGCAGGAATCATGGCAGCTGGGCCTGCATTCATTATTGGGTGTTTAGCTTGGGTGTATATGATTTATGAATTATGGGCTGGAGAAGGAAAGTCTGCATGTAATACTGCAAGTCCTGCTGTTCAATCAGCTTACAATACGATGATGTATATCATTATTATTGGTTGGGCAATTTATCCAATAGGATATTACACTGGCTACCTGATGGGTGACGGCGGATCTGCACTTAACTTAAATCTAATATATAACCTTGCTGACTTTGTTAACAAGATTCTATTTGGTTTAATTATTTGGAATGTTGCTGTTAAAGAATCATCTCACGCGTAAGCTTAAGATATCTTAGATTAAAACCCGGTTTAGGCCGGGTTTTTTTATGGAGTAATTGTTTCCCCGTCAAAGGCAATTAAATTGCCTGAATCTTGTGAAGTTGATTCTTCAATAACTTTGTAAAGTAATTTTGTACTATATTTTGGTGAAAATAATTTTTCTTTAGACACATTCTTTTGGAATGGTTTGCTAAAGTTACTTTCTACTGTTCCAGGCTGTAATGCTAGGACAATTGCATTCTTGTTAGTTCTTTTTAACTCAATACTAAAATTTTTTACAATTTGATTTAATGCAGTTTTACTCGACCTATATGAATACCACCCACCAAGCTTATTATCTGAAATGCTGCCAACTCTTGCACTTAAAAATGCAATAACACTTTTTTCATTCTTGTTCATTAATGGAATAAAGTACCTCCCAATGAGAGCTGGTCCAATCGTATTAATACTATATACCTTTGCAAAGGTTTCATAATTAAGGTCTTTTATACTCTTTTCAGGGCCAAAACTTTCATTATGAAGAATACCGCTGGCAATAATAACTCTATCAATAATATGATCTTGAATTTGCTGTGCTGCTTTTTGTATGCTGTCTTGGCTTTCAATATCTATTTCAAAACTAGAAACTTTATTTGATGAATGAACTGCGGCATTTCTTGAAAATGTAAATATATTTTGTATAGAGTTATCTTTAAGATAATGCTCAACAAATGCATTTCCTATTGCACCACTTGAGCCAATTATTGCTATATTTTTTGACATTAAAATTTATTTAGTAATTATTAAGAAAGGCCTAGTAAAAATTATATCCATAAAGAGGTTTTATATGAAGTCAAACTTAAGGCTAAATATATAAAAGAGATATTATGAGATTTAAAGTTAGTGTTAGGGAGAAACAAAGTTTGTATCTTGAAGTGCATCTTTAGTGTTCTCAAGAATGACTTTTTTAACAGCAGATACAATTGGATTGGATCGAGATAATTCATGTTGAATTAAATAGAAACCTATTTTAAATGTGAAATCATTTTTTTTGAAAGCAACAAGCCTTTCGTCGTTTTCGCCATCAAGGTCGGTTAAAAATGTAACCCCATTACCATTTGAAACCATAGAATGAGCATCTTGATATGAGTTTGATGAAACTATTATATTTGGATTTTCAAAAAAAGATTTAATAATAAAATCAGTATCAAACTTATCATTTCTTTTGTAAGCTACCCATTCAAAATCATTTGGATTTTTATTCTTATCAAAATAATC
>ENA-UZWU01000475-UZWU01000475.1-metagenome-genome-assembly--contig:-Day-4--1m-contig-475_pt1 | contig 26590 bp, 21 predicted proteins | sample MGYA00260345_ERZ794905 | MGnify/ENA metagenome assembly ERZ794905
GTCAATTGACGAATCTGTTCCTTAGATCCTCTAGCTCCGGAGTCTAACATCATATACACAGAGTTAAACCCTTGTTGGTCCTCTCTAATACGCTTCATAGAAAGCTCGGTTAACTCGGCATTAGTTGAAGTCCAAATATCAATTACTTGGTTGTAACGTTCATTATTGGTAATAAGTCCCATATTATAGTTAGCCATGATACCATCAACTTGCTTATTTGCGGCAGCAATCATAGTATGCTTTTCAGGTGGAATTATAATATCTCCCAAGCTAAATGATAACCCACCCTTGAAGGCAAAGTTGTATCCTAAAGATTTAATTTCGTCTAAGAATGCGGCTGTTTCAGGAACAGAAGTCACTTTCAAAATATCATGTATAATATCTCTTAAAGATTTCTTAGTTAAAACTTCATTAATGTAACCCGCAGCAGCTGGCACTTTTTCGTTAAAAAGAACACGACCTGTAGTGGTTTCAATAATTTGTGAAATCAGTTCACCGTCTTCGTTAAAATCAGCTGTTCTAACGCGAATTTGTGCGTTTAGGTCAACACGTTTTTCATTGTATGCAATGGTAACTTCTTCAGGTGAGTAGAAAGTTAAACCTTCGCCAACAATTTTAACTTTTGAAGTCGATTTGCGTAATTTAGTCATGTAATAGAGACCTAGCACCATATCCTGTGAAGGAACTGTTACTGGAGACCCATTAGCAGGATTAAGTATATTGTGAGAAGCTAACATCAAAAGCTGAGCCTCTAAAATAGCTTCTGGACCTAAAGGTAAATGTACAGCCATTTGATCGCCATCAAAATCGGCGTTAAAGGCCGTACACACTAATGGGTGTAATTGAATAGCCTTTCCTTCAATTAGCTTAGGCTGGAAAGCTTGAATCCCCAGGCGGTGTAACGTAGGAGCACGGTTAAGTAACACTGGGTGTCCTTTGAGAACATTTTCCAGAATATCCCATACTACTGGTTCTCTTTTGTCTATTATTTTCTTTGCGGATTTAACTGTTTTAACAATACCTCTTTCAATTAATTTTCTAATTACAAAAGGCTTGTATAGTTCAGCTGCCATGTTTTTTGGCAATCCACATTCAAATAATTTCAGTTCTGGTCCAACAACAATTACTGAACGTGCTGAATAATCTACACGCTTACCAAGTAAATTTTGACGAAAACGACCTTGCTTTCCTTTTAAGGAGTCCGAAAGAGATTTTAACGGGCGGTTAGAATCCGTTTTTACTGCTGATGATTTACGCGTGTTGTCAAATAATGAATCAACAGACTCTTGAAGCATACGTTTTTCATTACGTAAGATGACTTCAGGAGCTTTTATCTCAACAAGTCTCTTTAAGCGGTTATTACGGATAATAACACGACGGTATAAATCATTTAAGTCAGATGTAGCAAAACGGCCTCCATCTAGCGGAACTAGGGGACGTAGTTCTGGTGGAATGACAGGGATCGCTTTCATGATCATCCATTCTGGCTTGTTCTCACGATTAAGATTAGATTCTCTTAAAGATTCTACAACTTGTAGACGCTTCAATGCTTCTGTTTTGCGCTGTTTAGATGTCTCTGTATTTGCTTTATGACGCAATTCGAATGACAATGTATCCAAATCAATTCTTGAGAGAATATCAATCAAACAATCAGCACCCATCTTAGCAATAAATTTATTGGGATCTGTATCGTCTAAATACTGATTTTCTGGTGGTTGCACTTCAAGAATATTTAAATATTCTTCTTCAGTTAGAAAATCCATTTTCTTTAACGCTTCACCCTCTGAGTTGGTAGCAGTTCCTGGCTGAATTACGACATAACGTTCGTAATAAATAATCATATCTAATTGCTTTGAAGGTAGTCCTAGTAAATAACCAATTTTGTTTGGTAAAGAACGGAAATACCATATGTGCGCAACAGGGACAACAAGGTTGATGTGTCCAACTCTATCTCTTCGGACTTTCTTTTCTGTTACTTCTACACCACATCGATCACAAATGATTCCTTTGTAACGAATACGTTTGTATTTTCCGCAAGCACATTCATAATCCTTTACAGGGCCAAAAATTCGCTCACAGAATAAACCATCTCGTTCGGGTTTATGAGTTCTGTAATTAATAGTTTCTGGTTTCAAAACTTCGCCTCTGGACGCTCCTAGAATTGACTCAGGTGATGCCAAACCAATTGAGATTTTATTAAATCTCTGTACTGTATTATCTTGCTTTTTTGCCATAATGTATGGGTATGATAATGAATTAAATTCTATTATTCTTCTAATCTTATGTCTAGTCCTAACCCTTTCAGTTCGTGCATTAACACATTGAATGATTCAGGTAAACCTGGCTCAGGCATTGGCTCTCCCTTTACGATTGCCTCGTATGTTTTGGCTCTTCCAATAACATCATCAGATTTAACGGTAAGGATTTCCCTTAGGGTGCTAGAAGCTCCATAAGCTTCCAATGCCCAAACTTCCATTTCTCCAAAACGTTGACCACCAAATTGTGCTTTACCACCCAAAGGCTGCTGTGTGATTAGAGAATATGGACCAATAGAACGTGCATGCATCTTATCGTCAACCATATGTCCTAATTTTAACATATAAATTACACCAACTGTTGCTGCCTGATCAAAACGATCACCTGTTCCGCCGTCGTATAAATAAGTATGACCAAATCTAGGTATTCCAGCTTCGTCAGTGAGTTCGTTAATTTGATCTAAAGTAGCTCCATCAAAAATTGGAGTAGCGTAAGTTCTTCCAAGATCTTGCCCTGCCCATCCAAGAACAGTTTCATAAATTTGACCAATATTCATTCGTGATGGTACACCAAGAGGGTTTAATACTATATCAACCGGAGTACCGTCTTCAAGAAAAGGCATATCTTCTTGACGTACTATTCGTGCGACTATACCTTTATTTCCATGACGTCCGGCCATTTTATCACCTACTTTAAGTTTGCGTTTCTTGGCAACATAAACTTTGGCAAGCTTTATGATACCTGCAGGTAATTCGTCACCTACAGAAATTGTAAACTTCTCTCTTCTTAGGCTACCCTGAAGATCATTTTCTTTAATTTTGTAGTTATGGATTAATTCCGAAACCAACTTATTTGTTGAAGAATCAGTTGTCCATTTTCCTGAAATTAAATGTGCATAATCATCTACTGCGTTCAACATCTTAAGTGTAAATTTCTTCCCTTTTGGAAAAACGTCTTCACCCAAGTCGTTAGAGATCCCTTGGGCAGTTTTACCTCCCACTATTGTGAATAATTTTTCAACTAAAACTGATTGTAGATCATCAAATTTGGTATCGTAAAAATCTTCTAATTTAGAAATATCTTCTTTATCCTGAGCTCGTTTACGCTTATCTTTTACAGCTCTTGAGAATAATTTTTTCTCAATAACTACTCCGTGAAGTGATGGAGAGGCCTTGAGAGATGCATCTTTTACATCCCCAGCTTTATCTCCGAATATAGCTCTTAATAGCTTCTCTTCTGGAGTTGGATCAGATTCTCCTTTTGGAGTGATTTTACCAATTAAAATATCACCTGGCTTAACTTCAGCGCCTATACGAATCATACCGTTTTCGTCTAGGTCTTTGGTAGCCTCTTCAGAAACATTTGGAATATCATTTGTTAATTCTTCATTTCCAAGTTTTGTATCTCTTACTTCCAGTGAATATTCGTCGATATGTACAGAAGTGAATACATCATTTCTAACTACTTTTTCAGATATCACAATTGCATCCTCAAAGTTGTATCCCTTCCAAGGCATGAAAGCGACTTTCATATTCCTTCCGAGTGCTAACTCACCATTTTGTGTTGCATATCCCTCAGTGAGTACCTGACCTTTTTTAACCTTGTCTCCCTTCTTAACAATTGCTTTGAGATTAACAGAAGTGCCTTGGTTAGTTTTTCTAAACTTAGTTAATGGATATGTAATTACTTCTGAATCAAAACTCACTAGAGCCTGATCATCAGTTCTTAAATATTTTATAGTAATATTATTTGCATCTACGTATTCTACAACTCCGTCACCGGCTGCATTTACCAGCACTCTTGAGTCTGAAGCTACTTGACGTTCTAAACCAGTGCCGACTATAGGGGCTTCCGGTCTTAGAAGTGGTACAGCTTGACGCATCATGTTTGACCCCATCAATGCACGGTTGGCATCATCATGTTCCAAGAAAGGAATTAATGAAGCTGATATGGATGAAATTTGGTTTGGTGCAACATCTGTATAATTTACTTGAGAAGGGTCAATAACTGGGAAATCTCCTTCTTGTCGCGCTATCACTTTGTCAGATAAAATTTTACCCTTACCATCAACAGCGATACTAGCTTGTGCTATCATTTGATCTTCCTCTTCCTCAGCACTTAGGTATATGGGAGAACCTTTAATATCTACAACTGAATTTTCAACTTTTCTGTAAGGCGTTTCTATGAATCCCATGGAATTTACTTTTGCAAATACAGACAAAGATGAAATTAAACCAATATTTGGTCCTTCTGGAGTTTCAATTGGGCATAAACGTCCATAATGAGTGTAGTGGACATCTCGAACTTCGAACCCAGCTCGTTCTCTTGACAAACCACCAGGCCCAAGAGCAGATAAACGACGCTTGTGCGTAATTTCCGCTAGAGGATTTGTTTGATCCATAAATTGCGACAACTGGTTAGTTCCAAAGAAAGAATTAATAACAGACGATAATGTTTTAGCATTAATCAGATCGATAGGAGTAAATACTTCATTATCACGAACATTCATACGTTCACGAATAGTACGAGCCATTCGTGCTAAACCTACACCAAATTGTGAGGATAGCTGTTCTCCTACAGTTCTGACGCGGCGGTTAGAAAGGTGATCTATATCATCAATTTCAGCTTTCGAGTTAATTAACTCAATTAAATATTTGATAATAGTTATTATATCTTCTTTGGTAAGAACTTGCTTGTCCATTCCAATATCGAGACCTAATTTTTTATTCATTCGGTAACGACCAACTTCTCCAAGATTGTAACGTTGATCACTGAAAAATAGTTTATCAATAATACCACGCGCAGTTTCCTCATCAGGTGGTTCAGCATTACGTAATTGTCTGTAGATATGTTCAACAGCTTCTTTTTCAGAATTTGTTGGATCTTTTTGAAGTGTATTGTGGATTATGGCATAATCTCCTTGTTGTGCACTTTCTTTGTGTAAAAGAACTGTTTTGGTACCAGATTCAAGAATTTCTTCAGAGTTATCTTTATCTATTATTGTATCTCTATCTAGAACAATTTCGTTTCTTTCAATAGAAACAACCTCACCTGTATCTTCATCAACAAAATCTTCATGCCATGTATTTAATACACGGGCAGCTAGTTTACGTCCTAAAATCTTTTTTAAACCAGATTTTGAAACCTTAACTTCTTCAGCAAGATCAAATATTTCAAGAATATCTTTGTCTCTTTCAAATCCAATGGCTCTAAACAAAGTGGTGACAGGTAATTTTTTCTTTCGATCAATGTAGGCGTACATGACGCTATTAATGTCAGTAGCAAATTCGATCCAAGATCCTTTAAAAGGTATAACTCTAGCTGAGTATAATTTTGTACCGTTAGCATGGAAAGACTGACCAAAAAATACGCCAGGAGAACGATGTAATTGTGAAACTACAACTCGTTCAGCTCCATTGATACAAAATGTACCACTTGGGGTCATGTAAGGAATTGTACCTAAATATACATCTTGAACAATAGTTTCAAAATCTTCGTGCTCTGGATCAGTGCAAAATAATTTTAATCTTGCCTTAAGTGGTACGCTGTAAGTTAGACCTCTTTCTATACATTCTTCTAATGAATATCTAGGCGGATCTACAAAATAATCTAAAAACTCTAACACAAATTGGTTACGAGTATCAGTTATTGGAAAATTTTCCATGAAGGTGTTATACAACCCTTCATCACCTCTTTCTTCTGATTTTGTCTCTAACTGGAAAAAATCCTGAAAGGATTTTATCTGAATATCCAAAAAGTCAGGATATTCTGTTCTGTTTTTAATAGAAGAGAAATTTAATCTTTCAGCTTTTTTTGCTAACATCGATGGACGAATTATTGATTAAAAAAATAATTTATTTGTGTGTATATAATTTATACACAAGATGGCTTAGGCCTAGAGTGTATGACTCTAGGACCTAAACCAGTTTAATGAATTAGGGAAGTTTACTTAACTTCAACTTCAGCTCCAGCCTCCTCTAAAGAAGTTTTCAACCCTTCAGCTTCGTCTTTAGACACAGCTTCTTTGATAGCGCTAGGTGCGTCATCTACTAATCCTTTAGCTTCTTTTAAACCTAAACCAGTTAATTCTTTAACTAATTTAACTACAGCTAACTTAGATCCACCTGCTGCTTTAAGAATTACATCGAATTCTGTTTGCTCTTCAGCGGCGTCTCCACCAGCTGCAGGTCCAGCAGCGACAGCTACAGCTGCTGCTGCAGGTTCGATACCGTATTCATCTTTTAAAATAGTTGCTAGTTCGTTAACTTCCTTTACTGTTAAGTTTACTAATTGTTCTGCGAAATCTTTTAAATCTGCCATTTTTCTATCGTTTTAATAATTTTTTAATAATAATATAATTGTAAAAAGTGCGTACTTGTTTGTATTATCCCTCTTTTTGAGATAGTGTTTTTAGGATACCTGAAAGTTTACCACCACTCGACTGAAGTGCTGAAATAACATTCTTAGCTGGAGATTGTAATAATCCTATTACTTCTCCAATCAGCTCTTCTTTAGATTTGATATCTACTAACATATCCAATTGATCGTCACCAATGTAAACGGCTTCTTCGATGTAAGCTCCCTTAAGGAAAGGCTTATCCGATTTTTTCCTAAAAGCTTTGATTACTTTTGCGGGTGCGTTTCCAGTTTCAGAATACATTACTGAGGTATTACCTTTTAATATCGTTGGTAAATCTCCGAAATCTTTATCTGAAGCTTCCATTGCCTTTTCAAGCAAGGTGTTCTTTACAACGGCTAGGCGAATGTTTGCTTTGAAACATGCGCGTCGTAACGCTGAAGTAGTTGCTGCATTTAATCCTGAAATATCGGTCAAATATAAATTTGAATTCTCAGCTAATTCTGCAGTCAACACTTTGATTACTTTTGATTTTTCTTCTCTTGTCATAATAAAATTGTTTAACTACTTACTTTGGAATCCACAGCAATACTAGGGCTCATTGTGCTGGACATAAAAATGCTTTTAACATATGTTCCCTTTGATGATGTTGGTTTTAGCTTCATTAGAGTTGTTAATAGTTCTTGAGCGTTATCTTGAATTTTGTTTGCAGAAAAAGAAACTTTTCCGATTGCTGCATGCACAATTCCAGTTTTATCAACTTTAAAGTCTATTTTACCGGCTTTAACTTCTGTTACTGCTTTAGCAACGTCCATTGTTACAGTACCTGTCTTTGGATTCGGCATTAAACCACGTGGTCCCAATACGCGACCCAATGGACCTAACTTACCCATTACGCTTGGCATAGTTATGATGACATCAATATCTGTCCAACCGCCTTTGATTTTTTCAAGGTATTCTTCCAAGCCAACGTAATCCGCGCCGGCGTCTGTAGCTTCCTTAGCTTTGTCAGGAGTAACTAAGGCTAATACTTTCATATTTTTTCCAGTTCCATGAGGAAGAGATACTACGCCTCTAACCATTTGATTTGCTTTTCTAGGATCTACTCCTAAACGTACCGCTAAATCAACGGATGCATCAAACTTAGTGTTTGTGATCTCTTTTACTAAAACTGAAGCCTGTTCAAGACTGTAAATTTTATTCTTTTCTAATTTAGCAACTGCTTCCTTTTGCTTTTTTGTTAATCTTGCCATTTCAAATAATTTTGATTAATTGGGTGCATCACCACCTTTAACAGTTATACCCATAGATCTGGCTGTTCCAGCTACCATTTTCATAGCAGAGCTTACAGTAAATGCATTTAAATCTACCATTTTGTCTTCAGCAATTGTTTTGACTTGATCCCAAGATACTTTTGCTACTTTCTTTCGATTGGGTTCGCCAGAACCTTTTTTTACTTTGGCCGCTTCTAATAATTGTACCGCAGCTGGAGGTGTTTTAATTATAAAGTCAAACGATTTGTCTTTATAAACTGAAATAACCACTGGTAAAACTTTACCAGGTTTGTCCTGCGTTCTAGCATTAAACTGCTTACAGAATTCCATTATATTAACCCCAGCAGCACCTAAAGCGGGTCCAACCGGTGGCGACGGATTCGCTGCACCTCCCCTTACTTGTAGCTTAACTACTTTTCCTAATTCTTTTGCCATTTTTTTAATTTAGTTTAATTCGTTTTTATAAATTGGAAGCTATAAATTCGAATCATAATATTTGTGTAACAATTATTAAATTTTGTCTACTTGCATGTAACTAAGTTCTAGCGGAGTTTTTCTTCCAAAAATCTTTACCATAACCTCGAGTTTACGTTTTTCTTCATTTATATTTTCTACAGTTCCGTCAAAACCATTAAAAGGTCCATCAATGACTTTAACTGTCTCACCTTTTACGAAAGGTATTATAACATTTAAATCAGATTCCATTGATAATTCATCAACTTTCCCTAACATTCTATTTACTTCTGTTTGACGCAATGGAACAGGATCACCACCCTTGGTTTCGCCTAAAAAACCAATAACGTTGGTAATAGATTTTATAATGTGCGGGATTTCTCCACTTAAATTAGCTTGAATCATTATATATCCAGGAAAATAAACTTTTTCTTTTTGAACTTTTTTCCCATTACGAATTTGAATAACATTTTCAGTTGGCACAAGAACTTGATCAACAAAATTGTCCAGACCTAAACGAGATATTTCGTTTTCGATATAGGATTTGATCTTGTTTTCCTGTCCACTCACAGCACGAACAACATACCACTTCTTTTCTTCTTTAGTATCTACCATTAGTGTAAATATTATTTTATCCAGTTAAAATATAATTCAACAATTCTTGAGAAGAGAGTGTCAACTCCCCAAATAGCAAGAGAAAAAACGATTGAAAAAACAGCAACAAGAACGGTTAAACTATAGCCTTCAGCCCAAGTTGGCCAACTTACATTGTTCTTTAGTTCTTCAAATGATTCTTTAACGTATCCTACTATGCCTGCCATTGTAATTATTCTTTATTGGTTTAAGCTTCAAATTATATTAATCATACTATAATTGGGTCTCTACACAAATTAACTTCGCACGGGTTGAGAGACTCGAACTCCCGACACCTGGTTTTGGAGACCAGTGCTCTACCAACTGAGCTAAACCCGTAAACACAAGTCAAGGTGTCTCGATAAATCGTGACACCTTAAAATGTATTAGTCTAACAATGTTAGTCTAAAATCTCAGTAACTTGACCAGCACCTACTGTTCTGCCGCCCTCGCGGATCGCAAAACGTAGTCCAACATGCATTGCAATAGTTTGAATTAAATCTACTTCTATTGTCAAGTTATCTCCAGGCATTACCATTTCAACCCCTGATGGTAAAGCTATATTTCCAGTAACATCAGTTGTTCTTACATAAAATTGTGGACGATAATTGTTATGGAATGGAGTATGACGTCCACCTTCTTCTTTTTTGAGGATGTATACCTCAGCTTTAAATTTAGCATGTGGAGTTACAGATCCAGGCTTGGTAATTACCATTCCTCTAGAAATTTGAGATTTCTCAATTCCCCTTAGAAGAATACCTGCATTATCTCCAGCTTCACCTCTGTCAAGAATTTGACGGAACATCTCAATACCAGTTATTGTAGAGCTTAATTTCTGTGCACCCATACCGATAATTTCAACAGCATCTCCAGTGTTAGCAATACCAGTTTCAATTCTTCCAGTAGCAACCGTACCACGACCTGTTATTGAAAACACATCTTCAATAGGCATTAAAAAATCTTTTTCAACATCACGAGTTGGTAACTCGATCCAAGCATCTACAGATTCCATTAGTTCTAATACGGAATCTACCCATTTTTTTTCTCCGTTGAGAGCACCTAGTGCAGAACCCGAAATAACTGGTCCATTATCACCATCATATTCATAAAAGTTTAACAAATCTCTAACTTCCATATCAACAAGCTCTAAAAGCTCTTCATCATCAACCATATCTACTTTATTCAAAAAGACTACCATTCTTGGTATACCAACTTGACGACCTAAAAGTATGTGCTCACGAGTTTGAGGCATAGGACCATCTGTGGCAGCTACTACTAAAATAGCACCATCCATCTGCGCAGCACCAGTAACCATATTTTTTACATAATCAGCGTGACCTGGACAGTCAACGTGAGCGTAATGACGATTATTAGTTGCATATTCTACGTGTGAGGTATTGATTGTAATTCCTCTTTCTTTTTCTTCTGGAGCATTATCAATTTGATCAAATGATCTTGCTTCAGAATAACCTGCATCAGCTAATACTTTAGTAATAGCAGCAGTTAAAGTTGTTTTACCGTGATCTACGTGTCCAATTGTACCAATATTTAGGTGTGGTTTTGAACGATCGAAAGTTGCCTTTGCCATGTTTTAAAAAATTTATTCTTAGTTATGTTAATATTTATTAATGTTCATAATTACGTACAATAAAGAGCCAATGACGGGATTTGAACCCGTGGCCTCTTCCTTACCAAGGAAACGCTCTACCCCTGAGCTACACCGGCCAAAAAATTAGAGCGGGAGACCAGGTTCGAACTGGCGACATTCAGCTTGGAAGGCTGACGCTCTACCAACTGAGCTACTCCCGCAATATTTTTAAATCATTTACTTAAATGTGGGGAGAGCAGGATTCGAACCTGCGAAGACGTAGTCAGCAGATTTACAGTCTGCCCTCGTTGGCCGCTTGAGTATCTCCCCTCAATCTAAATATAATTACACTCTTTAAAAGAACTTGAGCCGATGGAGGGACTCGAACCCACGACCTGCTGATTACAAATCAGCTGCTCTAGCCAGCTGAGCTACATCGGCATCTTTTTGTGTTTTTGAGGCACTAAAAAAACCCGCTATTTCTAGCGGACTGCAAATGTATATATATTTTTTATGTTTCAAAACATTTTTTAAGAAAAATATCACGAATATTTATGTAATTTTTATTTTCGTTTTTTCAACTTTCTTTTTAAAACATTAAACCCTGCACTGACTCATTCTTCAAAAATTCTAAAAATATTCTTAAAAGTTGTAACTCCTCCGGTATTTTACAATTCAGCCTAAAAGATCTTGTTAGTCTTTTTTAACAAATTTTACACTTTGGGATAGATAGTTGACTTGGTTATCTCATAATAAACTAATCTAACTTATCAATTGTTAATTGAACAAACTTAATTAGTTTTTGATCTACATTAAAATTAACTGATTGGGTTTTTAGTTTGTAATGAAATTATAATTAAAACTAATAACTAGGAGACTGCCCTAGGATGTGCTTTTTTGTACACTTTTTGGAGCTCGGCCATGCTGTTGTGTGTGTAAATTTGAGTAGCAGCTAAGCTAGAATGACCTAGAAGCTCTTTTACTGAATTCAAATCAGCTCCATTATTTAGAAGATGAGTCGCAAAGGAATGTCTTAAAATATGAGGGCTTTTTTTAACCTTAGATGAAACAGAATCAAAGTAATTTGTTATGACTCTGTACACAAGTTTATCATAAACTCTTTGTCCATTTTTGGTCAAGAAAATAAATTTCGATCTGTTTAAACTTTTTAAAGTTGAGCGAACAATTATGTATGCCTTGTAAGTTTCTAGAACCGTTTGTAACAGCGGAATAAATCTTTCTTTATTTCGCTTACCTAGCACCTTCAATTGACTTTTAGAAATATCAACATCATTCAACTGAAGGTTTACTAGTTCAGTTCGACGCATTCCTGTTGAATAAAACAATTCAACAATCAGCTTATTTCTGAGACCTTCAAAACTATCAGTTTCTATCAAACTTAAAACACTCATGATTTCAGTCTCTGAAAATGGAACTTGAAGTTTTTTACTCATCTTTAACGCCTTATGTTTAGTTAAGGGATTCAATTTAATAGCGTTAATCTTTACTAGAAACTTGTAGTAACTATTCAATGAGGATATCTTGCGATTGATTGTACGGTTAGAGATCTTATCACTGACTAATTTAACAATCCAGCTTCTTATTAAAGAATAATTTACATTTAAGGAGTTTGATTGAGGAAATTTTTTTGAAAGAAATGATTCAAACATTTCTATGTCTTTTTTATAAGCTACAGCTGTGTGATTAGAATACTTTTTCTCAAATAGTAAATAGTCAATAAATTTTTTGACAGCCATTAAGTAAATGTTTAACACTAATATATGAAAAATTATAATTTTGAAAAAAACTTATAAAGTTTTTAGGGATGTTATAAAAAAAGCACCCTAGTATAGTAGGGTGCTTTGTGAATTAACAAGTAACTAAAATTATATATTTTCAGCGTCTCTTAGTCCTTGAATATATTGTGCTTTCTGGATTTGAGCTCTACGTTTAACAGATGGTTTTATAAACTGCTTTCGAGTTTGTAGAGAGCGTTTGGTACCAGTTTTATCAAACTTACGTTTAAAACGTTTCAGTGCTCTATCTATATTCTCTCCTTCTTTTATTGGTATTATTAACATAGTATCTTAACCTCCTCTCTTTTAGATTGTGTGCAAATATAAAATTAATTATTGTTTCGCAATACTTATTTTAAAATATTTCTAGAGATAACCACTTTTTGAATTTCAGTAGTTCCCTCTCCTATGGTGCATAGCTTTGAATCCCTGTAAAACTTTTCTACAGGAAATTCTTTAGTATACCCATATCCCCCGTGAATCTGAACAGCTTCACTGGCAATTTTAACACAAGCTTCGCTAGCATACATCTTAGCCATCGCACCTAAAGTTGTCACTTTTTCTCCATTATTTTTTAAAAAAGCTGCTTTATGAATCAGCAACTCTGATGCTTCAATATCTGTAGCCATTTCAGACAACTTAAAAGATATACCTTGAAAGCTAGATATTGACTTTCCAAACTGGACACGCTCTTTTGCATATTTCAAAGAGGCTTCATAGGCGCCCTTGGATATCCCCAAAGACAAAGCTCCGATTGAAATTCTTCCACCATCTAAAATTTTGAGAGACTGGATAAAACCGTCACCCTCTTTTCCGATTAAATTGTCTTTGTGAATACGACAATTATCAAATACTAGTTCGGCTGTTTCACTTGCACGCATACCCAATTTGTCTTCTTTTTTACCAGAAGAGAAACCAGGCGTACCTTTTTCTACAGCAAAGGCTGACATTCCATGTGAATCTCCTTTTTCACCAGTTCTAGCAATAACTACAGCTAAATCACCAGAAATCCCATGGGTAATAAAATTTTTTGAACCATTTAAAATAAAATAATCTCCGTCTTTAATGGCTGTTGTATTCATTCCTCCTGCGTCACTACCAGTGTTATGTTCAGTTAAACCCCATGCTCCTATCCATTCACCTGAAGCTAACTTAGGAAGCCAGTTTCTCTTTTGCTCATTATTACCAAAATAAAAAATATGTCCAGTACATAGAGAATTATGAGCAGCAATAGATAATCCTACAGAAGGGTCAACTTTAGAAATTTCTTCAATAATAGCTACATATTCATGATATCCAAGGCCTGAGCCTCCGTATTCTTCTGGAATAAAAATACCCATAAAACCCATTTCACCAGCCTTGTGAAATACGTCTGCAGGAAAATATTGAGACTCGTCCCATTCCATTACAAAAGGTTTGACATATTGTTCAGCAAACTCTCTAGCAGAGTTAGCTATTAGATTTTGTTCTTCGGAATAATTAAAGTTCATAGACTCGTATAAATTAGGGCACAAATATATTTAATAATATTCAACTATTTATATGGAAATTCTTTAACTTTTGTTAATTACTAAATAAATTATGACCTATTTTTAACAAAGTCTGTCAACTATACATGAGATTAAATTAATTGAAGTATTTCTAACAAGCCTACATATCAGCTCAATAATTGTCTTGATATAACAAGTAGTTAATCCAAATAGCATTAATAATTGGTAGAATAACTTAAAACAAGTAATCAGTATTTGTTTCCATGAAAAGAGTTTGGTATTGTGGGTTATTTACATAATATAATCTTACAACAATATGAGTTTCAAAATAAAAAAGGGGGCAGCCTAAAAAAAATCTTGTTATCGTTTTATCAAATTCATAAATTTCATAAGTTCTTTTTTTACTTTAGGAGCTAGAATCACAATTCCAACCATATTTGGAACCATCATAGCAAAAATCATAGCATCAGAAAAACCAATCACTGAACCTAGACTTGCTGCTGAACCAACAACGACGAAAAGACAAAAAATAACTTTATATAAATATTCCATTTTTTTAGATCTTCCAAATAAATAAGCCCAACCTTGAAACCCATAATATGACCACGAAATCATAGTGCTGAATGCAAATAAAACAACAGCAATAGTGAGAACATAAGGGAACCATGAAATAACTGACTCAAAAGCTCCAGAGGTTAAAAGAATTGCCTGAGCATCATTTAAACTAGAATTCTCAACAGCTACATTTCCAGTTATTATTAAAACTAATGCAGTCATCGTACAGACTACTACAGTATCAATAAAAGGTTCTAAAAGTGCTACCATTCCTTCAGAAGCAGCATATTTAGTCTTGACAGCTGAATGGGCAATTGAAGCAGAGCCAACTCCAGCCTCGTTAGAAAATGCAGCACGTTTAAATCCTTGAACTAAGACTCCAATAGCACCTCCAGCAACTCCTTCAGGACTAAAAGCTCCTTTGAATATTTGAGTGAATGCATCTCCAATCATCGTGTAGTTAGAAAGAATTACAAATAATGATGCAGATACATATATAACAACCATAAATGGGACAATTTTGTCAGTAACTTTAGCAATTTTTTTAATACCTCCTATAATAACTATCCCTACAAGAAACGCCATAACTAATCCAAACAACCATCCTTTTCCGTGTATAAAAGAAGTTTCCCCGCCAGTAATATTTTCAACAAGTTGAAAAGCTTGATTCACCTGAAACATATTACCACCTCCAAAAGAGCCTCCAATAACAAATACTGCAAAAACAATTGCTAAAAATTTACCTAATTTCTCAAGACCTTTGGATTTAAGTCCTTTAGTTAGATAATACATTGGACCTCCATATACGGTACCATTTTCGTCAACGTCTCTGTATTTAACTCCAAGGGTGCATTCCACAAACTTTGATGCCATTCCAAGAAAACCGGCTACGATCATCCAAAAAGTAGCACCTGCACCCCCAATGGATACAGCTATAGCGACCCCTGCAATATTTCCAAGTCCAACGGTAGCAGACAAAGCAGCAGTAAGAGCCTGAAAATGAGTCACCTCGCCTTCAGCGTCATTAGGTTTGTCAGAACCAATATTGTTAGTTAATGGATTTAAATCACCCTGAATTGCGGTAACTTCGTGATTATCTAAATCATCATACTTACCTCTAACTATGTTTATGGAAGTTAAAAAACCTGTAAAATTTATAAACTTAAAGTAAATAGTAAAATAAGTAGCTCCTAAAATTAGTGGAAATAACACCCAAAATATTTGAATATTTTCAGAAAATGGGATCTTATAAAAAATAAAATCTACAAACCATCCTGTAGCATTACCAAATTTCTCATCAATAATTTGATCTATTCCTTTGTCTTGACCAAAGGAAATTAATGGTAAAATCATAGCAATAGTAGTTTGAATGTATGTTTTCATAATCTAAATTTTGTTCTTATTTAATTAATCAACAAGATGAGGAAAAAAAATGAGTTATTAAAATGTGTAAGTTGATTAGAGTCTGTAATAAATAGATTATTCAATGTGAATATTGTATGTGGAATTAAGTTTCTGAATTTGTTCTGGACGCCCTAAAACAATCACTTTTGAGTTAGGGACTAGATTCTGGCTCGCTTCAGGATTAACTACATATTCACCAGACTCGGTTTTGTAACCAATAACACTACAGCCAGTATTTTTTCGTAATTGTAAATCTTTGATAGTCTTTATCTCAGAAATATCATAAAGTTGTTCTACTGCTATTTCCTCAATGTTTATACTTCCTTCTCCAACAATAGAAAGGTTATCAATAAACTCTAACAGGTCCGGAACAACCACCAAAGAGGCCATGTGATCTCCACCAATTATATCTGGTAAAATCACATTATTTGCACCAGCTAATTTTAATTTACTATAAGAAGATTCATTAGAAGCACGACTTATAATTCGCATTTTAGAGTTAAGTTGACGGGCCGATAGAACAACAAACACGTTATCAGAATCATTAGGAAGTGCAGAGATTAAACACTCTGCACGATCTAATCCTGCATGATTTAGCGCTTCATCTTCCTTTGCATTTCCACAAACAAATAGAATACCATCTTTTTGATTCTTTTCTATGAGCTCCTTATTTGATTCAATAACTACAAAGGGACGATTATGCATTAGTAGCTTTTTGGCAGACTGTTTTCCATTTCTTCCAAAACCACATATGACAATATGATTGGAAAGCGAATCAATTTCTTTTTGCATCTTTTTATGTTTTAGTTCCGATATATCATTTTTAGATATTAAATATTCAGTAATAATTTTAAAAGCATAACCAACAATAAATACGCTAGTTAATATTAAAAAAACAGTAAAAATTTTTGCTTGTGTGTCTAGCGGTTGAACTTCACCAAATCCAACAGTAGTCACAGTGATTACTGTCATGTAAACTGCATCAAGCCAAGAATAATTAGACATTAGCTTGAAGCCAACTATTCCTGTAAATAAAAGTAAGATTAATAAGCTAACAGCTGTATTAATTTTTGACTTAAACAACTTATTAAATGGGTTTTTCATAAGTTAAATATCAAAAACAGAGGTTCTCTTTGAGTATATTAAATCCTTGATTCTAATCCAAAAAGCGAGGAACAAATAAAAAGCAAAACCAAACCCTAATGTTACAAATGTTAAGTAAATAAATGAAGTCCTAACTACCTTAGCTCGCATTCCGAAACGATCTGCAATACGCTGACATACGTAAAAACCATATTTTTGTAAGTATAATAAAACTTTATAAAATATCTTCATAAGGCAATTTATGAAATTAGTTTAAAAAAACACTAAATATAATTAACTCAATGGCTTTATTTTAAATCATAATAAAGTATCACTTAAAATATGTTAGGTTAAATTATTCTAAATATTTCATTTTACGCATCCAGTCGTCATTAAACATTTTACCGACATATCGAGTACCGTGATCATGAAATAATACAACCACTACATCGTCGTCCTTAAAGTGAGACTTTAGCTGAAGAAGACCTTTGACAGCGGCCCCTGCAGAGTTGCCTAAAAACATCCCTTCTTCTTTAGCCAAACGTTGCGTGTAAACAGCCGCATCTTTATCAGTTACTTTAGTAAAGCCGTCAATAACTCCAAAGTTAACATTCATAGGTAAAATATCTTCTCCGATACCTTCTGTTACGTAAGGATAAATCTCATTTTCATCAAAAATACCTGTTTCATGATATTTCTTAAAAACACTTCCATACGTGTCAATTCCCCATATTTTAATATTTGGATTTTTCATTTTTAAATAACTTCCAACCCCTGAGATAGTTCCACCTGTACCAACTCCAACAACAAAATGAGTGATTTTACCATCTGTTTGATCCCATATTTCTGGACCCGTACTAAGGAAATGGGCCTTACAATTACTTGGATTGTCATATTGATTAACATACCAAGAATTAGGTGTTTCTTCAGCTAATCTTTTAGATACAGAATAATAAGAACTTGGATCTTCAGGCTCAACAGAAGTAGGGCAAACAACAACTTCAGCACCTACAGCACGTAAAATATCCATTTTTTCTTTTGATTGCTTATCTGCTAATACAAATATACATTTGTAACCTTTAACGATTGCAGCCAAAGCTAATCCCATTCCTGTATTTCCAGAAGTACCTTCAATAATAGTTCCTCCAGGCTTAAGACGACCATCTGCCTCTGCATCATTTATCATTTGTAAGGCCATGCGATCCTTAACCGAATTTCCAGGATTAAATGTTTCATATTTGGCTAATACCAAACAAGGTAATTCCTTTGTCAATACATTCATTTTAACTAAAGGAGTATTTCCAATAGTGCCTAATATATTTTCGACGTATTTCATTACTTTAAATTTATTACAAAATTACGTTAAATTTACGGGTTACAAATGAGTAACTAATAACTTTTAATTAAAGTTAATCGCCTTGACAGGTGAAATTTTACTTATCAAAAAAGATGGAATTAATAACATTAAAAAGCAAAGCACAAAAGTCATTAAATTAAGTAAAATTACATAAGTCCAATCGAGATAGACCGGGGCTACAGTAACATAATAAACAGACGGATCTAAAGTTAAAAATTGAAACTTTTTTTGAATTAATAAAACACCTAATCCAATTAGATTCCCCCAAAATAAACCACAAATGATAAGGTATGAAGCATTATACAAGAAAAGCTTTCGAATGCTAAAGTTACTACTTCCCAATGATTTTAAAATTCCAATCATTTGAGTACGCTCTAATATTAAAACTAATAAGGCCGTAATCATATTAATCGCACCTACAAAAATCATGATCATCAAAATAATATAAATATTAGTCGTAAAAATTGGTATCCACTCAAAAATAGTAGCATACTTTTGTTTAACAGTTACAGAATTAAGTGTTGAAGGTGTTTGAGAATATACCTGGCTGCCAATACGATCCAACTCGTTAAAATTTGACACAAAAACCTCAAAATTACCAATTTGGTCTTTGGTCCATTTATTTAATCTTTGAACATGATTAATATCTCCAATAATGTAGGTTTTATCTAATTCTTCAAAACCAGAATTGAATATACCTACAACGTCGTATTTCATTATACTTGGAGCTTTACTTGGGTCAGGCTTAATAAAATACATCTGAAAACTATCACCAGTGACAAACCCCAAACGATCTGCCAAATATGAAGAAACTAAAACTTCACTACTATAATTAGTAGAGTAATTAGGCAAACGTCCTTCTACTAAGAAATCTTTAAAATAATGCCAGTCGTAATCAGAACCAACGCCTTTTAAAAACAAGCCTTCAAAATCAGTACTAGTTCTGATGACTCCAAACTTATTGGCTACGGCTTGAATATGAGAAATTCCTGAAATAGACTTAAATTTAGGATAAAATTTTTGTGTTTTTAAAATCGGTACATGTCCACCTTCGGACTCATTACTATCAAAATTAGAAATAGTTATATGTCCACTGAACGCAACCGCTTTGTCACGAATTTTTTTCTCCAATCCAAATCCAGTGGCAATCGCAATAAGCATTACAATAATACTAATTGCAATTGCAGCAATTCCAATTTTTATTATTGGTGATGATACACTACTTTTATAAGACTTATTTTTTATGATACGCCTCGCTAAAAAATATTCGTAATTCAAAATTTATAAATGCATATTAATTTTTTCAAAAATACTATTTTATTATTAGGTGTGACTATTCTTTATCTCACAAACGAGTCTAATTCACTAACTACGAATTTTAAAAACACAGACCCTATTATTTTGGGGGCCCAGCAGACAGAGCGATACCTCCCGATTTTAAAAAACAAAAATATCGGGATTGTAGCCAATCAAACCTCTGTTATCTTTAATCCCAAAGGCTACACACATTTAGTAGATTCATTATTGACCTTAAATATAAAAATAAAAAAGGTATTTGCACCAGAGCACGGATTTAGAGGGACAGCTGATGCTGGCGAATATATAAAAGATGGTGTCGATACTGGAAGTGGCATTCCAATTGTCTCTTTATACGGCGCAAATAAAATTCCTAATTCAGCTATTTTATCCGACTTAGATGTAGTTGTTTTTGATGTTCAAGATGTAGGTGCTCGTTTTTATACGTTTTTATCCACACTTCATTACATGATGGAAACATGCGCTAATTTAGGCATCACTATTTTGGTTTTAGACCGCCCAAATCCAAACGGTCATTATGTAGATGGCCCTACTTTAGATCTTAAATATACTAGTTTTGTAGGAATGCATCCTGTCCCTGCAGTGCATGGAATGACGGTAGGAGAATATGCTCAAATGATTAATGGAGAAGACTGGCTAAAAGAGGGTGTGAAGTGCGACTTAAAAGTAATTTCTTTACAAAACTACACCCACTCAACATCTTACAAACTACCTATCAACCCATCCCCCAACCTTCCAAACTCAAAAGCCATCAATTTATACCCAAGTTTGTGCTTTTTTGAAGGAACTAATATGAGCATGGGACGCGGGACAGAAAACCAATTTCAAGTTATTGGAAGTCCTTATTTGAATGGCGACTTATATAATTATGAATTTACACCACGATCAAAGATTGGGGCCAAATATCCAGTTCATGAAGGAGACACTTGCAAAGGATTAAACCTTCGAAATCAACCATATTTAGATTATATCGAACTCAAATGGCTTATAGATGCTTACCAAAACACCTCTAATAAAACAGTGTTTTTTAATCCCTTTTTCACCAAACTAGCAGGGCAAGAACTACTACAGGAAAAGATTGAAAATGGCTGGACTGCTCAACAAATAAGGGCAAGTTGGAAAGAAGACATTCAAAAGTACAAACGACTTAGAGCGCCTTATCTACTATATCCGTTGTAGGCTTTCTATACGACTGAAAAGGCTGTTTTAATAACTGCTTTAAACTAGTATTTTCTTCCTCATTTGGAAAAGTGTCAACGCCAAAAACAATATGCTCTCGCTCCATGTATACATACGTTCCTAACAATCGATCCCAGATAGAAAAAATATTTCCGTAATTAGCATCCGTATGGGGCAACTGATAATGGTGATGAATCTTATGCATGTCTGGAGATATCAATACAAAACTTAACACGTAATCTAATTTCTTGGGAAGTTTGATGTTTGCATGACTAAACTGGGTTGCTACGAGAGAGATTGACTGGTATAACATCACAATACCTATCGGGGTACCAATGATAAAAACCCCAGCAAGAGTAAATACATAACGAATAACACTTTCCAAAGGATGGTGACGATTAGCGGTTGTGATATCCACATTGTGATCGGAGTGATGAACCAGGTGAACCATCCAAAGTGGTGGCACTTTATGTTCTGTAAAATGAGGTAAATAAGCGCCTACAAAATCCATGAGGAGTACTCCTAAAAGAATATACAACCAAAGTGGCATGTGAGGAAGCCAGTTTAGAATTCCAAACTCATTAACCACGACCCAGTCGGCTGCACTGAGTAATAAAAATGCTAATGTAAAATTAATTATGATGGTTGTGAACGTAAAAAACAAGTTTGGGAACGCGTGTTTCCATTTGTTGTAACTAAATTTAAACAAAGGCAAAGAGCCCTCTAGTATCCAAAAAAACGTTAACCCCCCTACTAAAATACCGCTGCGGTGTAAAGAAGGAATTGTTTCGAAATAATGAATAAGCTGTTCCATGATATCATTAAAATTTTATAAATATAATTATTTTAATTTAGCTCTTAAAGCCTCAACGATATTAAATGTAGCTGGACAGATCGCAACATTCTTAAGTGTTAAGTCTGATATTTTTTCAAATTTTTTTCGATTGGTATGAGGATATTCTCGACAGGCTTTGGGACGCACATCATAAATATTACACATATTATCGGCTGACAAGAACGTGCAAGGAGATGATTTCAAAACATAATCAGAATCGGCATCTAAATTTAGATACGTATCAACAAACTGTCTTGTTTTAATTCTAAATGATTTTGATATACGCTCTATATCTTTAGTCGTAAAAATTGGACTGGTTGTTTTACAACAGTTTGCACACTCAAGACAGTCTGTTTTTTCAAACTCCGATTCATGGAGTTTTTCCATAATCAAATCGAGTTTTTTTGGAGTTTTTTTTCTAAGTTTAATAAAAAAGGCTTTATGCTCCTTTTGCTTATCTTTGGCTTCTTTTGAAAGGGTTTTTAATTGGTCTTGCATGCTGCAAAACTAAGAATAAATAGCTCAGTATAATGAAAGATGTTTTTGGAACTGTAATTTTAGATTACCAAATTGGAAATTGTTCTGAAGACCTAATAACTTCTACAAGTATTAAAGGAGCAGATTCTTTGCACTTACCCTATTTATTTATAAATCACTCAGAGACGCCTTCTCTTGAGAAAACAGCCTTAAAACCATCTAAGGGTACTGTACTTGGTATTGGATATGGGGCCGGCAGTCATAGTTTGTATTTAAAATCAAAAGGACTAGAGGTGAAATCTATCGACACTTCTGTAGGGGCGATTGAAGTCTGTCTTTTGCGTGGATTAAACCAGGCACATGTATTTTATTTAATGGACGAAACTGCCTCTTTTGATACCCTGTTATTATTGACGAAGGCCCTCATTTTGACTTTCTAGCAAAAATAACATTGGCTTAAAAGTCAAATTTATAACTCGCACCTCCTAAAATCTGAAACCCTTGAACTGGGTAATGGTTCCACTGGCTATAATTAGAATTGGTCATATTATTAACTTTCACAAAGGCACCCCATTGGGATGAAAGCTGATAATCTAACTGAAAGTTGGCATCAAAAAAAGAATCTAAAGTTTCATTGATAATCTCAGAGACTAGGGAATCGTTTGTAGTAGAATCTTGTCTGGCTCCATAGTAAAAAAGAGTTCCAACCAATGCCCATTTGTCTGAGATTTGATAATCTAGAAACAGAGACGCTTCAAAATTAGGTAAATTCCAAACCGTTGGTTCCAAATTACTTGAATACTTATAAAGGTCTCCTTTAAATCGAAACATTAACTTTTCAATCATGTCAAATTCTAAAGCGCCTGAAGCGTTAAAAACATCAACGTCATCATAGACGATTCCAAAAGAGTTTCCTTGATTGTAGTTAGTGAGTGCTGAAAGGTTCAGAATAGTATTGGAACGGAAAAGCGCTTTATTGTTTTGTTTAGAATAACTTCCGTTCAGGTCGTATGCTATGGATTCTGATAGTTTTCCTTTGCTACCAACGATTAATTTATAGGGAGTTGAGCTTGGGCGAATCTTTAGAGTAGGAGATATAAATGGATTGATTTGTGCAAAATCAGAATACGTATTTTGAATTAAATCACCTTTTAACTGAGCGTAAGCCATAACAATAGAATTAACGACTGAATAACTAGCTTGAATATTCGGATAAATGTAAAATTCATTTACACCTTTATTGTTATCGATTAAGAAAGCAGCTCTAACTCCAACTGAAACCGCTAAATCTTCATAAGAATATTTATAGGACGGCGCTACAAAAAAAAGAGTGTTTGCGTAACTATTCAGTTCAGGATCTAGGTAGTTTTGATTAAATTCCCCATTTAAATAATCAATACTCAAATTCGTGTTAATTGATTGATCAAATATATTTAGTTGCAGGCTTGAGTCTGCCTCAAGCCGATATTCTTGAGAACCATAGGCATCTGAAAATCGTTGAAAATCAATTGATCCTCTTTGAAAAATAGCCTTTTTAAAATGCACTTTGCTAGAAAAAGACAGTTCAGAATAAACTTGCTTAGAGTTTATAGAAAAGGTTGTTGGGTAAGGGAGTCCATACCAATTAATCGCTTGACGGGCATAGGCGAGGTCCGTAGTCCAAGTAAACGTTTTTAATGTTTTCGCATAATTAACCCAAACCGTATTATTTGAAAAAGAATCCTCTAACTGAAGACCGCCTATACCACCTTGTGACGAGTGATGATCAACATACCCTCCTAAAGTCTCTCCTATACCGATTTTATGATTAAGATAAAAATTACCTAACACAGTACCATAATTTCCAAGACCGATAGAAGTATAGTTTTGAAATAATTTTTCTTTTTTAAATTTTTTTACCCCGATAGAATTCACTTTTGCAGGCGTAAATGTGGATGCGACTGGAATAGAGAAAATAGTATACTTAATACTTTTTTGAGAGTCCTCAGAAACCATTACACTTGGCGCTTGCTTAAGCTTGAAGGCATCCGATATTTTGGGAGTGTATGGCTTTACAATAGTCACTAACTGCGTGTCGATAGAATCTTGTACACGTGTTTGAGAATTTTGTGCTTCTATCCTTTGAAAATAAAATACAACAGCCAAGTTAAAAAGCAGAATTAAATAGTATTTTAATTTAATATTCATCATTCTAATTTTCATTTTGTAATTCCGTTTCTACAGTAGAGTTGGTCTTAGAAACTTCTAACTTAATCCGTTCTAGTTCTAATTGTGCTTCGTCTACAACTTCCTTGAAGTCTGTAAAATTTTGAGTGACATTTTCTAAAATATAAGTCGCTTGAAAATCATCATTTAGAGCATAAAAGTTCTTAGCCATAATAATAAGTCCTTTAGAAGCATAATACTTATAGCTAGAAAAGTTTTTTATCAACACTTGAACACTTTTATTAGAGGCTTCAAAATTTCCATCAGAATTGAGGAAATAGGCCTCATAGTACTGTGCTTCAGCCCCCATAGCTCCGTTAGCAATTGCCTGAACTTGGCTGTAGGCTGATCGAGCTTTTATGTTATTATTTGTTTGCATCGCAGCTCTTGCAGTAATAATGTAGGCATCACTCTTTATATAAATATCTGTTTTTGAGTTTTTAAGGATCGTCTCCGCATAAAGAATCGCAGCATCATAATCTTCGAATTGAAAATACACTTTCATTAAATTAGACTGTGCATACGACCTGTTTTGTAGGTTTTTTGATTCAGATTCTAGTCGTAACAATACATTCAAGGCCGCTTTATAATCTTCTGAATCTAGTAAGATTTCAGACCTTTTGAACAGCGCTTGTTCAGTGAACTCACTTACAGATTGCTCGCAAACATATTGATAATGCGGTAATGCATTAGCTGTTAGAGCACTCATGTTATACAATTCCGCAAGATAAAAATGAGCTTTTATAAGTTGTTTACCATTTGAAAAACTAATAATATACCCATTAAACAATTCAATCGCTTTTTTGGTATTGTTATCTAAATACTGTTTTTCTGCAGCTTCATAAGTAGCCGTTTCTAATTCACTATCAGTAACGCTTGCATAATCTAAGGATTTGACCCAAAGTGCATAGTTGTCAACCTGACCTAAATCAATATAAATAGAACGTGAGGAACTAATAGCCTGAAATGCTTCTGGCGTAGAGGGATATCCAGTCGCTACGGAATTAAAACTTTTTAGAGCTAATTGGATGTCATTTTGATTATACTCAATTAATCCCTTACGCAATAACGCTTTGGACACTAAAGAACTCTTTGAATAAGTTGTTATTAACTCACTATAGGTTTCAATAGCTTTGGTGGAGTTTGATTGATTTGCATAAGTATTTGCTAATTCAAAAAGTGCTTGATCTTTCAAATAGGATGATTTATAATTTATGACCTTATTTAGACCATTAATTTTAGTTTCGATTTGACCCAAATACCCAGTACTAACCGCTATTTGAAATGTTGCATAGTCTGATTCTATTATATTTAAATCCAAAGCTGCTTGGTAGGCATCAATTGCTAGCTTGTATTGAGAACTCGCAAAATAGGAATCAGCCATTCTAAGATATGCATCGTTTAGAACCACCAAATCGGAAGGTTTATTTTTTATAAATAACTGGTAATTCTTAATGGCATTTCCATACTGCTTTAGCTTGAAGTACGTGTAGGCTAAATTATAGTTTAAGTTTTCATACTCTTCAAGCTGCGGACTCTGGATAAGCTGTTTGAAATCTTTAAACCCTTCAAGTGCCTTGTTGTAACTCATTAATTGATAGGCGACTTCTGCACTCCAATACGTAGCTCTTGCCTTAACAATTGGATCTAAAGACACCGAAAGTGAATTATCTAATAGGGCATCAGAAGCGGTGTAGTCGGCGGCGTTGTATAATTCTAGTGCCCTTAGAAATGTGACTTTCTGGTAGGCTTCTTTGTGAATAGGTTTGGATTTATTTTTCAAAAACTCCAGGGCCTCATCGTAATTGTTAGAATTAATGTATGAATCAATGAGTAATGACTCAAACTCAATTTTAAAGGCTGAATTAGGATACAGACTTAAAAAGCGGGTTAAAACTTCAGTGGTAGACTGGTATGGATTTCCAATTTCACAGCTCAATTTAGCATAATTGAGCCAAGCATCTTCTGTAATTTCCGAGACAAAATCCAATTCAGAAGCATTTTTAAACGCATTTAACGCAGCTTGCTTTTTATTTAAATTGAGATAACATTCTGCTAAAATATAGTAGGCATTTTGAGAAATATCATTTGAACCTTCTATTATTTTATTAAACTCATTAATTGATTTTTGATAATCGTTTTGTTTATAAAAAGCATAGCCTAATTGATAGAAATCTGAATGACTCCAGCGTCCTTTTTTGCCTTTATAAGCTTCTAAATATGGAATTGCTTTAGGATACTCCTCAAGTTTAAAATAGCTTTCTCCAATGATTTTAGAAAGCTCAGAAATTTCCTTAGCCGAGCCCTCCTTGATGCGTGCTAATGCTAAGT
>ENA-UZWU01000885-UZWU01000885.1-metagenome-genome-assembly--contig:-Day-4--1m-contig-885_pt1 | contig 26274 bp, 35 predicted proteins | sample MGYA00260345_ERZ794905 | MGnify/ENA metagenome assembly ERZ794905
TAATTCATTGGTTAAAATAAAAATAGTAGTAAAAGGTATATTTTTCTACTTCTGTTTCTCACATCATGCATTGACAATAAAGAAACAATAGTATGCGAATGTGTAGAAACAAACAACATTATAATAATAAACGAAGTCATAAAGGATATTGATATTTGCGACACAGTATGCGAATAGAAGTAGTTTGTTTTGTTTAATAATCAGGGGCGCAATATGCGCCTCTTTTTTATGTATATATTGGAACTCTGCCAAGCGTCCACCACTCATACCTTATATCTCCACTCTCTACCTACCTAATCATTTCCACCTGCCATTCAATTCAATAGGTATGAATTTAATACCCTTACTTGTGAATCTAATAGGTTATTCGTATATTAGCTATGAATTTAATAGGTATGCCAAAACGTAAGATAAAACCAATTCCATTGCATTTACAGGACACCGACAAAGCTCGTAAAGCTATCTCTTGGGCGTTTAGAAGCTATTTAAGAGCATATCCAGTACCAAGTGGGGATTTGTACCATATCGTTGTAGATAATGGCGTAAAACGCCTTAAATCGCCTCAAACGTACAAAAGAGAAGAATTGACTGATGCTTTGTGGCGCATCTACATAAAATACTACGACAACCATTTAGAAAAAGTAGGTTATGAATCATAACTGGTTACTCATGTTATTATACGATACATGTTATATTATTTATATAGAGTGCATCATGTTATTACTCTTTATGAAACATAACCTTCTTAAAATGCATATTAAGATACGATACATGTTATTATACATTAAGATATATATTATATATATGTGTCATACAGGCAGGTGCATAATCAATAAGTACACTTAAACAACCAATTATTATTTAGATATGAAAACCATAGAATTAGAATTATCAGTTCCAACTGACTTGTCAAGCATAACACTTGGACAGTACCAGCGTTATATGAAGGTCATTGAAGAGAACGGAGACGATGCTGATGATTTCTTGGCGCTAAAGACTATTGAGATATTCTGTAACATATCCTTGAAGGATGTGCTTAACATTCCAGCTAAAGATGCTGACAAGGTATTAGGTATAATCAACAAGGCATTTGAAGAGAAACCTAATCTAATACGCAGGTTTGACTTACTTGGCGTAGATATGGGATTTGAACCGCAGTTAGAGAATATTGCTCTTGGCGCATATATAGACGTTGAAGATAATATATCGGATTGGAGTAGAATGCACAAAGCAATGGCAGCGCTGTATCGACCTGTCAACTTCAAGCAGAAGGATAAATATACAGTAGCGCCCTATGAACCAAGCGAAGAGGTGTCGAACCTTATGAAGGAAATGCCTCTCGATGTAGTAATGAGTGCTATGGTTTTTTTTTACGATTTAGGGAAGGAGTTGTTGAAAGCTATACCGAGCTATATACAGAAAAATCTGACGGAGGAACAGACTTATCAACTCAAGCAAACTTTGGCTCAAAATGGGGTTGGTATCAATCAATCTACGCTCTCGCTGGAGGAAATGTTCTCAAGTTTAACGAAGTTACCAACCTTCCAATTTTCCAATGCCTCAACTTCCTGACCTTTGAGAAAGAAAAGAATGAATTAGAAGCGGCAATGATAAAGAAAGCATATAAACGATGAAAGAGTTTTACGACCTTATAGATAAAATATACGAAGAGCTAAATTCAAGTGAATTTGTAAGCACAGTTACTTTTGGTAACATTATGGATGTTGACTTGTCCAAGCAGAGTATATTCCCATTATCACACATAAACATACAGGATGCTGTTTTTGGAGAGCATACAATCACATTCTCGATTCAAGTGATAGCAATGGATTTGGTTGATGAAAGTAAAGAAGATAGATTCGATAGCGATTCAATACCTTATCAAGGATTAGACAATAAACACGATGTGCTAAACACGCAGCTTGCAGTAATAAACAGATTGCAGTCTAAATTAAGACGTGGAGACCTCAACGATGATAACTACGTTTTAGACACCGATGCAACTGCCACTATGTTTGAGGATAGATTTGAGAACTTAATGACTGGTTGGGCGCTTACCCTATCTATATCAATCCCCAATAATGTTGTAACTGTCTGCTAATGGAGATTAGATTCAAAAATACTGAAGCATACGTTAAATCATTCGCAGAGACGAAATTGATTCAGTACTTCCTTGAATCGTATCAAGCATCAAGACAGAGATTAGGAAAGACAAATGCGCCAGTAAAGTCAAGTGGAGAAGGTGGTGAGTCGTTAAACGTAAGGGTAGAGAACGGAGGTCTTGATATAAACCTATACGGTAACTCTTACCTGCAAGGCGTAGACGAGGGTACAGAACCATTTAGTCCTAACGTGAACGCTATAAAGGATTGGATTAGACAGAAACCAGTAACACTAAAGGATTTTGGAGGAAGGGCGATGCCTAGAACAGAATCTAACATAGCAAAGGTCGCATACAAGATTGGTGAGGCTATATCACTTCGTGGTATTGCGCCAGCAAGATACATTGGTGAAGTTGTGGAAAAAGCATTTGAGAATATAGTAGACGGTATGCTGCCTCCACTAAAAGAAGATATAACAGGTAAATTAGATGAAATACTAAAAAGTGTCGGCTACACAAAGAAGGGCGATACGTACGTTTTTAAAGGAAAATAATGGCAAAAATAATAAACACAAGAAGTCCGTTTTACATAAAGGTTTACCACGCAGATTTGTTTGAGGCTAAACTTGAACTGTACATATATGAGGGTGCAAAAGACACAAGCCCCGATACTGCTGATTTAAAGTACACAATACAGAAAGCAGAACTTGAGGGTAATAACTACGTTGTATTTGAAATATCCGAACTTATTAGAGACTACATTGAAACCAAGTATGATGGCGAATACGATAGTTACACCGTTTGGGTAAATCCAGTAATCACAGCATTTGAATCAGACGGAAGTACAATCTCATCTCCAACAGTAACGCCAAGCGATTACAGCGACCAGTTTATAGCTACCGATGGTTACGGTTACTTTGAAGAGGGTATCAACCCAGATTTCGATGAAGGACTGATGATGTCTGAAGGAACTATATACAGGGTCAATGACAGGAGTGTGAATATTCCTGTAAGTGCCGAGACTACAAATAGTCTGGTGTTTAGGTTAAACGGAGAGACTGTAAGTTCTATTACAATATCTGATGACGACAACACCAATCAAAAAATACAATACATAGCTTCTGATAGCAATTCAACAGCAGACAGCTACAAAGAGAGAGTTCTTGAGGCTGGAGGTGTATTTGAAGATAACTCGTTATTAGAAGCATTTGAGGATGTAGTTGATATAGGTGCTGTTGATGAGGTTTGGGTTAACTACACAAACGCCACAGAGACAAGAACGAAGATACTCAAGGTAAAAACATTCGACTGCTCAAAGTATGAGCCGATAAGAGTTACCTTTGTAAACAAGTATGGAGCATTACAAGACCTTTACTTTACAAGAAGAAGCAATGAGTCTTTGAACATAAAAAAGGAAGATTACAAGGCTTCTGTAATGGACTTTGCAAACTTCTCCTATGACACTTCAGAGCATCAAATGAGAACGCTGAACCTAGTTGGTAACGATAGTATAACGCTAAACACAGACTACATTGACGAGTCATGTAATGAGCATATAAAACAGCTTATGTTATCAGAGCAGGTTTGGATGACAAGGCTTACTGACGAGGAAAAAATAGTACCATTAAAACTAAAAACGCAATCACTTCAACTGAAGAAAAGAGTTAACGATAAGTTGGTTCAGTACAGTATGGAGTTTGATGTTGCAGTAGATAAAATAAACAATATTCGATAATGAATAAAGTTGTCCTTTATATAAAAGATGCCGATAATCTTTATCAGGCGGTAGACTTGTTTGAAGATGAAACTATATCTGTAACGTCTAAAATACAGGACATACGAGATATAGCAAAAGTATTTACTGACTTTTCTCAATCATTCACGATTCCAGCATCTAAAAAGAATAATAAGATATTCAGACATTTTTATAACTACTTTATATCAGAAGGTGCTTTTGATGCAAGAAAAAAAGCAGAGGCACGTTTAGAAATAAACTACATTCCATTTAGAGATGGTAAGGTATTCTTGAATAGTGTTAAGATGAAGAACAACAAGCCATTCGCCTACAACGTAACATTCTTTGGTAATACAGTTACATTAAAGGATTTGCTTGGCGATGATGAAATATCACAATTAAGTTATTTAGACCAATGGACACACTCATACACACCAAATGACGTTAAAACTGGACTTACTACTGGTGTATTGGTATCTGGCGCACCAAGCGCAAGCGTAACAGACGTAATATACCCATTAATATCCCACACTAAAAGACTCTATTTTGATTCGAGAAATCCAGAAGGACACGATGCAAACACATTACAGGGTAATTTATTTTACCACAATAATAACCATAGCGAAGATGCTTCGCTTCAGTACACCGACTTAAAACCAGCGATAAAGGTTACACGAATATTAGAAGCAATAGAAAGTCAATATAATGTTGATTTTACAGGATTCTTCGAGACAACACCGATGTCTAACCTATACCTTTGGATTTCAAGAGAAAAGGGTAGGCTTGGCGGTACAGGTGGTGCTGATAACATAAAAACTTTAGGTGCTTGGGAGGATGTTCCTGTCGGTGATGATTTAGTATCTATATCTTCAGACGGAACTGAACTCACATACATCGGAGACACCAACTACGAAAGATTACAGTTTGAGTTAACAATAACGCCAGCAAGTGGATATACAAGCGTTCCATATACTATTGAAACTTATGTTGATGGATTATTGGTTTCCACAGAAACAAATCAAACTGGAACTAACACTTTCACAATAGATGATGGTGATGCGGATATTGACATAAGTCCTGTTAAATATATTTTAAAGACAACGGAAGATTTTAACTTTACGCCAACGCTAACCGTAGCAGCATTTCATGATACATTTACAGAAACTCAAAACCTTGATTGTGGTGGGCAGATAGGTTCGTTGAGTCAGATAATAATAACAGCACAGTTGCCTAAAATAAAAGTAATAGACTTTTTATCTGGAATACTAAAGATGTTCAACCTCATATTATACTATGAGGACAACAGGACTGATGCTGATTTTGGTAAAATAGTAGTTCAGTCTCTTGATGATTACTACAATGATAATCCAAAACTTTTTGATATAACTAAATATATTGAATCATCAGAAACAGATATAGAGTCAACAATACCTTTTAGTGAGATTAATTTTAAATATCAGGAAGGTAAGACGTTACTAATGAAGCAACACAAGGAAACTTTTAATCAGGATTTTGGTGATGAGGAGTTTAGACCAGAAGGAATTGATAGAGGTAAGCCTTATGAGGTTAAAGTGCCATTTGAACACTTTAAGTTTGAGAGATTATTGGATGTTAATGATGAAAGTATAAAGCCAATTCAATGGGGGTATAGTGCTAACGACAACTTTAAACCAGACTCTACTGCTACCCCACAACCAACAGGTAATTACCAACCCATAGTAATGAAGCCAGCTTTATTTTACGGAATTAGAATTACAGGAATAACTGCTGGTGATGGTATAAATTGGAGTGCGCCCCACGATGAACTTCTTAACTATTGGAGACCCTCTAACACAAATGAAAACGGAACGTCAAGTGTAGCGCCATCTTATACCCTTAATTTTGATAACGAAATAGACGAGTGGAACTTTACTGATTACGGTGGTTCAACTAACTCTCTATTTAAGAAATGGTATAAGACATACATAGAAGATGCGTTTAATGCAAAGAAAAGGATATTCAAACTTACAGCACATTTACCGAGCAGCATATTACTTAACTATGAGCTGAATGACAGATTTCAGATTGGAGACAAAGTATTTACTATAAACTCAATAGATACCAACCTAAAAACAGGCGAATCTAAATTAGAATTATTGAACGTATTATGATAAAACAGATTATAGATTTATTGCAAGTATCTGATTGGTATGGCGTATCTCATAACGTAGACATCGCCAAAGGAATATATAAAGGTTGCTCTAGTTGGGATGAAGCAAAAAGACAAGTGAAGCGAGTAAAAGAATCTAAAGCATACAAGAATGGCTGAACAAAAGATACTCATATCGATAAAGATTAACGATAGGGAGGCTGCTAACACCCAAAAGCAATTAAAGGTTACTAAAGATAACTTTGATAGTCTTACTGATGCTGAAAAGGCGAAAATCATTGCAGACAAGCAATTAACTTTATCAGCTAAAGAGGTAGACAAAGCGTTAACGCTTCAAGCGCAATCAGCAAATTCAGCGTCAGACGCTACGGGTAAGATGGGCGCTACATCTGGATTGAATAATGCAATCTTGATGGAAACCAGCCGACTTGCTTCTGATGCAAGTTTTGGATTTACAGCTATTGCTAACAACGTATCGCAATTAGTAAACTTACTTCAATCACAGGTTCAAGCAACGGGCTCTCTATCTACAACATTTCGTAGATTAATTTCGGTACAATCTTTAGCTCTCATTGGAGTTCAACTATTAATTACTTATGGAGATAGATTGTATAAATCTTTTGTTAGGCTTGTTGATAAAACTTCAGAATTTAACGACACGTTTAGTAAGTTAGGGGAGGGGGTTTCTTCAACAGCAGGAAATTTTGAGATTTACATAAGAACAATTCAAGATTCAAATAGGTCTCAAGAAGAACACAATATAGCTATTAAGAAACTAAAAAAAGAGTTTCCAGATTACATAAAACAATTAGAAGATGCTGAAGTATCATTAAAGGATGTTGCTAATAATACCGATAAGGCTGCCAAAGAAAATGACAAGTATAGAGAGTCTATTCTTGAGTTGGCGATGGCTATTGCTGCGCAAAATAAAATTCAAGAACTTGCTTCTGATAGGTTAAATTTAATTGAGCAAAGGAGGTCTAAATTAAGAAGTTTAGGTGTTAACGACGAAAAAGAGGCTCAAAAGAAAATAAATGAAATAAACCAAGAATACGGGGATGATTTATTAGCGTATAACGAAGAGTTTAACGAGATAAATTCTATACAGGACAAAGATGCTCGTATAGCCCTATTGAAAAGTCTTGAAAATTCAGAAATCGCATCAATATATACTAGGAGGCAAACTTTAATGGCTTATAAGGAGTTGAATAAAGAAGAAATTGCGGAGATAGATAAACAAATTGATGTATATAACAAATACACTAAATTAAGAAACGATAACGAAGAGGATGGTGCAAATGACCGAAATCGCATATTTAAAGAGGCTGACCTTGACTTTGAAAAAGAAATACTTTCATCGCAACAGAGAATAGAAAAATTAGAAGCAAGGCACGAAAAAGACCTAATCGCAATAAAGATAAATGCGATGGGCGAAAAAGCCGAATTAAAGCAAGCTGAATTTGAGCAAGACCAGTCCAGAAGGTTAAGAGACTTTTTACAGAGCGAAGCTACTCTTGAGCAAAAGAAACTTGCGGAAGAAAGATATAATAACTCAATAATTGAATCAAAAGAGAGTTTATATAAATATTTAATTCAACTTGATAGTGAATACAACGCAACAATATCTGACCTTGAAGAAAGAAGAGAGCTTGAAGATTTATCTGCCTTCGGTAAGGCGTTACAGACATTTAATACAGAGAGGTTAAAGTTTCAAGAGCAGTTTCTTAAAAGCTATACTGATTCTGAAATAGACAGGGTTGAAGTTGCGAAACAATTAGAAAACGATAGGTTTAACAATGAAATGCTAAATCTTAAAGCAATAAGAGAGCAAAGGATTGCTGATGGAGAAACAACATTTGAGATAGACCAACAAATTGCGAATGCAACAGCAGCAAATTCAGAGGCAAATATCGCACTTGCCGAAGCAGAAAGGGATGCTAAAATAAGTATAGCAAATCAAGTTGGAGAAGCTATTGTGGCTGTTGCTGGAGAGGGTTCTACCGTTGGTAAAGCAGCTTCTGTTGCAATGGCTATAATGAACACAAGAGAGGCGTTTACTGCTGCGCTTGGGGCTAAACCATACGGTGCTTGGAATATAGCGCAAGCAGCGGCTACACTTGCAATGGGATTCAAGCAAGTAAAAGAGATAATGGCTGTTAAAATTCCAGGAAAAGACCCTGCTTCAAGTGGTGGTGGAACAGTAATAGAAGCACCAGACTTTAATGTGGTTGGCGCATCGCAAACATCTCAATTAGCAGAAACCGTTGCAGGACAACAGGCAAAACCAGTAAAAGCATTCGTAGTAGGAAAAGACATTTCAACACAACAAGAATTAGATAGAAATACAACAAACACCGCATCATTCGGTTAATTCAATAGTATGAAAGTAATAGAATTATTTATAGACGAAGAGGGAGAATTGTCAGGCATTGATGCTATATCAATAGTCGAGCAACCTGCAATAGAGGAAAACTTTGTTGCATTAAAAGATGAAATTAAGGTAGAGTTAGCTGACGTCGATAAGGATAAGCGTATTCTTATGGGCGCTGCTCTAATACCTAATAAAAAGATATACAGAAAGAGTAGAGAGGATGAGTATTACATATACTTCTCTGAAGATACTGTGCGTAGAGCATCTGAACTATTCCTAATGAAGGGAAACCAGAATAAATCTACTTTAGAACATCAAGCACAACTATCAGGTCTGTCTGTTGTAGAGTCTTGGATTGTAGAAGATGATACACATGATAAATCTCGTAAGTATGGATTGAATATGCCCGTTGGTACTTGGATGGTTTCTATGAAGGTAAACAATGAAGAGGTGTGGCAAGACTACGTTAAGACAGGCAAGGTAAAGGGTTTTTCAATAGAGGGCTACTTTACCGATAAGGTTGCTATGTCTATGATTGAAAAAGAGAATGATTCTGCCGAAGTATTATTAGAGATTGCTGATAGCATTGAAGCTGGAAAGCTAAACCTAAAAACATACGGTGATTACGGAAGTGGTGTTAGAAATAACGCCAAGAGAGGTATTGAGCTAAATAAAAAGGTAAATAACCGTTGCGCAACCTCTGTGGGAAAAATAAGAGCGCAGCAGTTGTCAAGGGGTGAAAAATTGAGTTTGTCCACGATTAAGAGAATGTACTCGTATTTATCAAGAGCAGAGACATATTATGATGCAGGTGATTCAAAAGCTTGTGGTACTATTTCATACTTACTGTGGGGTGGTAAAGCTGGACTTGCTTGGAGTAGAGGTAAACTTAAAGAATTAGGTGAAATTGAATTAGCTGAATATGATGACAAAGGAAGAATTAAACGAAGCAATAAAGCACCAGATTCCGATACTCCAAATCCTAATCCAAAACGAGGAAGCAAACGCAATCCAAAGGGTGCTGCTGGGAAGTCAAGGGGAGTTACTGTACCCGACAGAGTGTTAAAGTCGCTTCAGAAGAAAGCAGATGACTTTAACGACAAGTACAAAGCTAAAAAAGGATACGGAACTACTGTTGGGCAACTAAAGTCCGTATATCAACGTGGAGTTGGCGCATTTCAAACATCTCACAGTCCTGCTGTGAAGTCAGCCGAGCAATGGGCGCAAGCTAGAGTAAACGCCTATATATACCTTTTAAAGAACGGTAGACCGCAAAATGCTAAATACACTACCGATTATGATTTATTACCTAAAAAGCACCCTAAATCAAGTAAAAAATGAAAAGTAAAGAAACAGTAGGACAGCAAGTACCGACAAACTCAAAGAGAGGTTGTTTGTGCAAGAACGGAAAAACATACTCAAGAAGATGCTGTGATGGCACTTTAAGAGCGCAAGGTATTGGTAAAATACGTGCTTAAAAATCTAACAGGTTGTTTAATACTTGTTATTTATCTATAACTATAACTGTTAATTAACATAATATGGAGAGTAAAGCTACAAACATTTTGAATGATATTATGCAAAAACTCTCTGCTATTAGTGAGCCAGAAACGAAAGAGGTTGAAAACATCGAAGTTGCAGCCGAAGAAGTTACTGAAACTCCAGAAGTAGAGGAAGTTGCATTATCTGAAGATTCTGTTGAGGAAGTTGCTACTGAAGAGGTAGAGGCTGCTCTTGATGCTGAATCAACTGAAGAGGTTGAGTTGGCTGAAGAATCAGAAGAAGAAGCTACTGAAGAAGAATTGGAAGAAGAAGATTCTGAAGAAGTAGAGTTAATGGAAGGTTATGTGAAGGAAGAGGATTTCAACTCTAAAATCGCACAACTCGAAGATATGATTAAATCTATCAAAGAAGATATGATGGTTGAGTATAGTAAGGTTGAGCAAGAAAAGGCTGAACTTTCATCTCAAGTTGAAAAGCTATCTGCTGAACCAGCAGCCGAGCCAATCGCACACGCACCATCAGAAAAAACTGAACAAAAAGAGGTGGTTAAATTCGGTCAGAATCGCCCTGCTAGTACACTTGACCGAGTATTTTCAAAACTAATATAATATAAAAATGAGTAATCAAAAAGTAAATCTATACGCTGGTAATGGTTCTGTTGATACCATCACCTCTACTTACGCTGGAGAGTTTGCAGGAAAATACATTTCTGCTGCCCTCTTGACAGGTAAAACATTAGCTGAAGGTGCAATCACCATCAAGCCTAATGTAAAATATAAAGAAGTCGTAAAGAAAGTTGCTTCAACTAACTTTATAGGAGATGCTTCTTGTGATTTTTCTGCTACTGCTGATGCGCTTACACTTACAGAGCGTATTCTTCAGCCAGAAGAGTTCCAAGTTAACCTAGAGCTTTGTAAAAAAGACTTTAGAGCAGATTGGGAAGCTGTACAAATGGGATATTCTGCATTTGACAAGCTACCTGCATCTTTCTCTGACTTTATTCTAGGACATGTTTCTGCTAAAGTTGCTGAAAAGACAGAACAAAACATCTGGGCTGGTGTAAACGCCAACGCTGGAGAGTTTGACGGTCTTACAGTTCTTATGGCTGCTGACGGAGATGTAAACGATGCTGCAAATGGCTCTGAAACATCTTTCACTTCTTCTAACATCGTAACACTACTTGGAAATGTAGTTGACTCAATTCCTGCCTCTGTTTATGGTAAGGAAGATTTGACTATCTACGTTCCAACTGTTGCTTTGCAAGCTTATGTTCGTGCATTAGGCGGTTTCGCTTCAGGTGGACAGGGTGCTGCTGGTACAGATGCTAAAGGACAACAATGGTACAATATGGGTAATGCACTTTCTTTTGAAGGTATTAAAATCCAACATGCGCCAGGAATGCCTGCTGACCACATCGTTGCTGGTGAGGCTTCTAACATATACTTTGGTACAGGTCTATTAAGCGACCACAACGAAGTAAAAGTAATCGACATGGCTGACCTTGACGGAAGCCAGAATGTACGTATCATCATGCGATATACAGCAGGTGTACAGTACGGTATCGGTTCTGACTTGACGTTACTGACGTTAGCATAATAATTGTTTAATCGAAAGGGGTAGTAACTCTGCCCCTTTTACTAAAAAAGTAAAACTATGGCTTGTGATTTAACTGGCGGAAGATTAAGACCTTGTAAGGATGCTGTCGGTGGTATTAAGAAACTACACTTTGTAGATTTCGGTGATTTGGGAACTTTAGCCTATGGCTCTAGTGATGAGATTACTGATATGACTGGTACTTTCGACTATCACACTTATGATGTTAAAGGTAATTCTTCGCTTGAAACAAACATTACATCTTCTATGGAGAATGGAACAACATTCTTTGAGCAGGTGTTAAGCGTTACATTGTTTAAGCTAACTAAAGAGGACAATAAAGAATTGAAGTTAATGGCGTATGGTAGACCACACGTTGTTGTACAAACATTTGATGACAAGTTCTTGTTGGTTGGCGCTGACAATGGTTCTGACGTAACTGGCGGTACTGCTGTAACTGGTACTGCAATGGGAGACCTAAATGGCTACACACTTACTTTAACTGCCAATGAAATCCGTATGCCGTCTTTCGTAGATGGAGGTACTGATGCAGACCCATTCGCAGGTATGACAAGTGCTACTGCTACTGAATCTACTCAAAGAGACCCTTCATAAATTTAATAGGGTTGTGAATCTAAAAGGGGTTGCTTATGCGACCCTTTTTTTGTATCTTTGAAACAAATAACATTTTGATTGTTACTTTGATATGCATATATTACAGGCAGTAGATAGAGTACAGGAAATAAAGATAAAGCCAAGAAAAACGGTTTTATCTGGAAGCTGTGTTGTTGAGATGACTAACAAGTCAGAAAGAAGGACATTTGAATATACTGTCTCTCATAGTTATGACTCATCAACAAATATAACCACGTTGAGTTTTGCATTTCCTAACCTTATAGCTGAATCATATTACAGTATTGTGGTTAAAGATGATGATGGGGATATTTACAAAGGAATGGCTTATGTAACAGACCAAACTAATTTCAATAAGTATGAAGTGGGTAAAGGAGATTATATAGTTGAAAACACATTTGACAACGACTTTATTGTAATAGGAGATGAAAGCGGTGGAATAACACCATCACCAAGCGATGTTACATTGTGTTACGATACTTCGGCTATGGATGCGCTAACATCAGCATTTAAAATATGTGATTTATACTGCGTTACAATAGATGAGGTTAGTTATAACGACTGGTATTTGCCATCCACCGAAGAGGCTAAAGAAATATATCCATACATATCTATTCTAAACAACTCTGCAACACGATTTGGTTACGACCCATACTATTTACCAGAGGTGGTTGGAACTCCATCTGGACCAAGTCAAACAAACCAATACTATTGGACATCAACAGAGAATGTTGGTTCGCCAACATTTGCTTTTGTATATCAGAAGTGGATTTATTTATCGCCCATAGCGAGCCTGTTAAAAGATGTTCCAGAGAATTGCTACTTGTCTGAAGTGAATTGTGGTGGCACTTATTATAGAACTAAAAAGGCGAGAGTTAGACCCGTTAGATTTGAAGCTGGTGTAGAGGGAGGATTCTCTGGTAATCTTGGCGAGAAGGGTTATGGCGGTATAATCGCTGGCTCGTACACTTTAAATGGTGTGGATGGCGCACTTATAGTATCGCCAACAGAACCAAAGCCAGCAGACGGATATACACAATGGAGTGATTTAGGACAAACAACAACGGGAGTTACAAGCGAAACTGATGGACAAGCAAATACAACAGCAGCATTAGCATTAGGAGGATAAGAGATGGCAAAAAAAGCAAGACATTACGCAAAGAAAAGACCTATTATGAATAATAAAGAAGAGGGTAAAATACATATTGTTCAACTCGGTTCTTATTCAAGACCAGAGGTGAAAGAATACTATAACGATGATTTCGTTGCTTATGGTGAGGACAACGACTATTTTACTTACCTGATAGACAGGTACAACGGAAGCCCAACAAACAACGCTGCAATCAATGGCATATCTGAAATGATATATGGAAGAGGTCTTGATGCAACAGATAGTAAAGAGAATGAGTCTGGATATAAGGAGATGAAAGAACTTCTTAAAAAAGATGTAATTAAGCGAATTACCCACGATTATAAAATGATGGGTCAAGCTGCGTTGCAGGTTATATACACCAAAGACCGCTCTAAAATAGCTCAAGTAGAACATATACCAGTAGAGACGTTAAGAGCCGAGAAATGTAACTCTAAAGGCGAAATAGAGGCATATTACTACCATTCTGATTGGAGTACAGCAAGTACAGGAGACAAGCTAACTAGAATACCTGCATTTGGATTCTCTAATGCTGCTATTGAGATACTATACATAAAGCCTTATCGTGCTGGGTATAAATACTATTCGCCAGTAGATTATCAAGGAGGGTTACAGTATGCAGAGTTAGAAGAAGAGATTGCTAACTATCACATTAATAATATTCAGAATGGATTGAGTCCATCTATGCTTATCAACTTTAACAACGGTACGCCAGATGCGGAGCAGAGAGATGCAATAGAGAATAGCATTATAAATAAATTTAGCGGTAGTTCTAATGCAGGTAGATTTATCTTGGCGTTTAACGATAGCAAGGAATTAGCAGCTACCATTGAGCCTGTACAGCTATCAGATGCACACCAGCAATACCAGTTCTTATCTGACGAAAGCATGCGTAAAGTAATGGTATCACACCGTATTGTATCACCTATGCTTGTTGGTATAAAGGATAACTCTGGTCTTGGAAACAATGCGGAGGAATTGCAAACCGCATCTGTTCTTATGGACAACACCGTAATCAGACCAATGCAAGTTACTATACTTGATGAACTTGAAAAGATACTTGAGTACAATGGAATTGAATTAGACATCTATTTTAAGACCCTACAACCGCTTGAATTTACTGACTTGACTAATGCTATCAGCGAAGCCGAGATAGAGAAGGAAACAGGCGTTAAAAAGGATATAGAGGAAGAAGTCAAAGAAAAGGTAGAAGAACAAATTGAAGATGTAGAATAATGGCAACAGCAATATTTATAAAGAGAAGCGACCTTATCAAGAATACTGCATTAAGCGGTTCGATTGATACTGATAAATTTATTCAGTTCATTAAGATTGCACAAGAGATTCATATTCAGAATTACTTGGGTAGTGATTTGTATGATAAGATTAGTGCTGATATAGTTGCTAGTTCGCTTGCAGGAGATTATTTGGCGCTAGTAAACGATTATGTTCAACCTATGTTAATTCACTATGCTATGGTTGAGTACCTTCCGTTTGCAGCGTACACTATCGCAAATGGTGGTGTTTTTAAGCACAACTCTGAAAACAGTAGCTTGGCTGACAAGCAAGAGGTTGATTCGCTTATAGCAAAGGAGAGGGATTATGCGGAGTATTACACTCAAAGGTTGATTGACTATTTAAGTTTTAATGCGCCAAGCAAGTTCCCAGAGTATTATAGTAATTCTAACGAGGAGATATATCCTGATAAAAACGCTTTATTTAACGGATGGATGCTGTAAGTAAGTACAAACCAAAGAAGGATAACGAAATAAAACTAAAATGTTACTTAAATAAAGAGCAAGATGCCAAACGAAATATATCACAGAAGCGAGTGGGGAAATCCTAAAGCAGAGGGCTTTGGAGATGTGTACTTTGATGCAGCAGCAACAAACAAGCTGTACAATCATTCTGACTATTACGAGAACTCTGATGGCACAGATAAGATATTAAGAGATATACCCAACAAAGCAAGTATAGTCTTAACACCTACTGCATATTCAGATGGTAGCTTAAATACTGTTATACCTACTGATGGTAATGGAGACTTTGACTTTAGTAGAGGTTCAAGTGCTACAAGAGTAAACGAACAAGGGCTTATAGAAAGTATTGCAAGTGGATTACCAAGAATAGATTACACATCAGGGTTTGGTAGTTTGTTGTTAGAGCCACAGAGGACTAATTTAGTTACTTATAGTGAAGATTTTAGTCAATCTGTTTGGAATGAGTTAAGAGCAACTATCACAGCAAATTCAACAACATCCCCTGATGGAAGCAACACAGCTACACTTTTAAAAGAAGATACAACAGCATCTAATACCCACATTATTTATTATGGCGGTTCTTTAGCAAGTTCAACTTATTCTATGAGCGTTTTTGCCAAAGCCAAAGAAAGAACAAAAATTGGTTTAGGTACAGGAAATATTACTCAATCTGCCATATTTGATTTGTCAAATGGAACTATCATAAATACTGGCGCACATACAGCATCTATTCAAAATTATGGTAATGGTTGGTATAGGTGTAACATAACGACAACAACAACCACACCAATTAGAATTGTCTTGATAGATGACAATAATAACACAAGCTATACAGGTGATGGAATAAGTGGTATTTACATTTGGGGAGCGACGTTTGAAGCAGGAAGCTACGCAACATCCTACATCGTTTCAAATAGTGGAAGTACCACCACTCGCTCTGCTGACGTAGCAAACAATAGTGGTAATGCTGACTTGTTTAACGATAGTGAAGGGGTTTTGTATGCAGAGATAGCTGCTTTAACAGATGCGGATGGAGATGCCTCATTAAGATTTATTAGTTTAAGTAATGGTACTTCGTCTAAAAGAATAACGATTTATTATTTTAGCAGCGAAACATTTGGTGTACAATTAAAAAATGACGGTTATGAATTGACTGATTTATATATTGGCGGTTCAGTTGATAGGACACAATTTAACAAAATAGCTTTATATTATAGCGGAAGTAATGTCAAAGCATATTTAAACGGAATAGAAGTTTTCACTAATTCATCTTGGATACCTTTTTCAGCCAATACGATAAATACATTAACTTTTACAGGCGGTGCTTTATCTGATTTACCTTTCTACGGAAAAGTAAAAGAACTTGCAGTATTTAAAGAAGCATTAACGGATGCAGAGTTACAACAATTAACAAGCTAATATGGCACTATCTGATATTTACCAAAAAGCAAGTTTAGTACAAATACCAAGTGGCTACAAAAGTGGTACACTATATTCTGTTGTGCCTAATACTCCCGATGGAGACTTTACAGTTACAGGCGACCCAGAAGGCGAGGCAACAAGAGTAAACAAAGACGGTCTTATAGAAACGGTATCAGCTAACGTACCAAGACTTAACTATAACTTTATAGACGGTGTAGTACAGCCTGACCCACATTTACTTTTAGAGCCTACAAGGACAAATTTAACCACACAAAGTGAAGATTTATCTACAACTTGGTTAAAATCCGCAGGTGTAACATTAACAGATGGACAAACATCACCAGATGGTAGTGATAATGCATACAAAGTAGAAATGACTTCGGGCGCAAACAATTATCTTTTTATTGGTGGAGGAACTACGGGTGTTCAATATACAATATCAGGATATTTTAAAGCCGATACAAATACTTCTATTGGATTTAGTGATGGTAATACAAACTCTAATTCTATTGACATAACAACCGAATGGAAAAGATATACGTTTACTTTTACAGATACAGGTGGTGGTGTTCAGATTGATAACTATTTTGGTGTTTCTCCATCACAACAAGCTAAAACATTTTATGCTTGGGGTATTCAAATGGAGGCAGGAAGTTACGCTACTTCGTATATACCCACATCAGGAAGCGCAGTTACAAGGACAGCAGATACTTGTGGAGATGCAGGGAACAGCACAATTATAAAAGCAGAAGGTGGTTTATTTGTGGACTTTACTACATCAAATACTGATAACTTTAAAAGGATTAGTATTACAGATGCGTCTGATGCCAACAATAATATTTTTATTCAATTATTAGGCACTTCATTTGCAGTTCAAATCGTAAGCGGGGGTACTACTCTGTATTCTTGGGGTTTTGCTATAACCTTATCAGACAGACACAAGTTGGCTTTAAGGTATAAAGATGGAGATAGTCAACTATACTATAACGGCACACAACAAACAGCAACAACTGCATCAGGCACTTGGTTTACAAATGGTTTATTAGATACATTTAGTTTAAATCAAGGTAGTTTTTTTAATTTTTATGGCGAAATACACCAAGCAATGATATTTAACGAAGCATTATCAGACAGCGAACTACAAACACTAACAACGTAATGAAATATATATTTAAAAAATACGAGTTCGAAACTCAAGATTTAGCAGAAACAAGAATAGCTGCATTACCACATACAGAAGACGAAGAGGGCAACGAACACCCATCACACAGCCATACGGTTGTTAAATTAGGTTATATCTTCACAGAGCAGCCTACATTTGACGAAGATGGCGAGATACTAACAGAAGGTGTACAATCAGATATGTATTCTGTTGATGTTCTTTGGAGAGCATCAGAGATTACTGAAACTGATGAAGAGGGCAACGAGGAGATTGACTATCCTTACGGTTGGGTATCTAAAGAGATAGAAGTAGAAGGTAACGGTGTACACACCTTTGCGGGTAGAAGCTTTTAATTATGGACTTAAACTCGTTTAAACTTTACGTAATCAATTTATCAGCTATTACAGTTAGTACAATGGATATATTAGAAGATAGTCTAAAGATACTTTTATTGTTGGTTACGATTGGCTATACAGCCCAAAAGTGGTATGAGTTAAAAAAAAGAAAAAAAGATGAATAATTGTATTATTTGCTTTAACTGCGGTTTATGTTAAAATACTTTAACTATCATGAATTTGATAGCCCTGACGTACAGGGTAGCGGTCAAATGATGGATAAACAGTTGTTAAAGAAGCTGGATAAGGTAAGAGAGATTGTTGGAGAGCCAATAATAATAACCTCTGGTTTCAGAACACCAGCTCATAATGAAAGCGTTAATGGTGTTGAATCCAGCAGCCATCTAAAGGGTTTAGCGGTTGACATAGCTATTCGCCATTCAAGGATGCGTTTTAAGTTGATAAGCGCCCTATTTGAAGTGGGTATAAATCGTATTGGCATTGCAGATAACTTTATACATATAGACATAGACCCTGACAAGGATGAAAATGTAATTTGGACTTACTAATGAAAAAGCTAATACAACTAATTACAGGCGGTTTAATAAAGGATATTGGTGGCGTTATAGACAAGCTAACAACTACTGACGAAGAGCGCCTACAAGCCAAGCAAAAGATACAGGAACTATTAGAAGAAGCTGATAAAGATGCACAACAACAAGTTACAGAGCGTTGGAAGTATGATATGCAGAGTGATAGCTGGATGTCGAAAAACATTAGACCGCTTACTCTGGTCTTTCTTACGGTTATGTTTACCTTATTGGCATTTACCGATGGAAACATTGGAGAGTTTAGCATACAGAAAGAATATATCCCTATTTTTCAAACATTGCTCATTACCGTATATGGTGCGTACTTTGTTGGAAGAACTTGGGAAAAAAGTAAAAAGAATGGCGAGAAAGATAATTAATGCGTACACTCCTAGCTCTAGGAGTAAAAGACCTAATGTACACTCAAAGAACGCATCAGTAGGTCAAAGTGGTTACAAGAAGAAATACAGAGGACAAGGTCGTTAATAACTTCTGTTAATTTAATACCCTCTTATTAATTTAATAGGGTATATTTGTCTTGTGTCAGGTTAATCCTGTTTTCATTTGTTTTTTATTTTGTTTCATGGAAGTGGTAGCTTTTTTAGGTTGCCACTTTTTTTTGTATATTAGTTGAATGGATATAAATCAGAAAGGTTGCTTTGCAGAATATAAGTTCGCCACTATGGCGATAGAAAATGGATTTAACGTATCTATGCCACTATTAGATGCCTCCGCTTACGACTGCATTTTAGAAAAGAATAACAAGTTCTTTAAACTTCAAGTAAAATATTTTACTGGCGCAGGAGACCACACAACAATAAGACATGGTAATAAAAGTAGAGGTGGTTACTCTTTGGAAGAGGTTGACTATTTTGCTGTATGGAACGAATCGTGTAAAGGGTTTTTTATATTAAAGAATACTGGACAGTTAGGATATGCCTTGTCTAAAGAAGGTAAATACAAAGATAATTTCAATAATTTCGATATTATTTTGTAATGTCAGTTGGAATTTATATATTTGCCTCATGAATATATATGAAAAACTGGTGGATATTCAGGGGAGACTGAAAGCACCAAAAAATCAATATAATAGTTTCGGTAAATATAAGTACCGTAATTGTGAGGATATACTGGAATCAGTTAAACCTCTACTTGTAGAACATAAAGTTGTCTTGACTATTTCTGATAAGGTTATAGAATTGGACAACGGACTTTCTTTTGTTGAATCAACAGCACAATTCAAGGACATTGAAGGTGGTATTGAGGTTTCAGCACAAGCAGGTATAGACCCTAATAAAAAGGGTATGGATGTGGCGCAATGCTTTGGTAGTAGTTCATCTTACGCTAGAAAGTACGCCCTAAATGGTTTATTCTTAATAGATGATACAAAGGATGCCGATTCGACTAACAAACATGATACTAAATCAAATGCTGTTGCAGATGATATGAGTTGGCTACCTGATTCAGGTAGTAAGTTTGATAACGCTAGGAAAGCGTTAAAATCAGGAAAAACAATGCAGGATATTAGAAAGCATTATAAAGTAAGTAAAAAAGTAGAACAATTATTAAATACATAAATTATGTCAGAAAAAAAGTATGTCGGCACAGGTCGTCAAGCACCCAACGGAATGGAGATTGTAAACATCTCTATCGCAGAATCCAAAGTTAAAGACTTTTGGAGTGAATATAACGGAGAGCGTTATTTAAGATTAGGAGTCTCTAAAAAGAAAGAGGCAGACCAGTATGGTAAAACTCATAGTGTTTACATTGACGAGTGGCAACCATCTTCGAACAATAAACCAAAACCAGAACCAGTTAAAGTCGATGATGACTTTCCGTTCTAAATAAACAGAGGGGGGTGTAAAAACCCCCTTTTTTTAGCTATGAAAACTAATTATATAAAAGTAGATATGGAAGGTTTAAGTAAACTAAACTTTACCGAAAAAGCAGTATTCTCTTACATTAAGTCCTTATCATTGGACAAAGGGTATTGCTTTGCGACTAATAAGCACCTGTGTGATGTTATGTCTATAAAAGACAGGACAATGTATAGAATCTTAAATAGACTTGAGGAAAGCGCCTGTATTAGACGTGAAACCAAGAGTATAGGGTTTGATGGAAAGCAACGTAGAATATATGTTAATCCTCAACTCAAGCATTAACATGTTACGAAACGATACATGTTATATAAAGAATTATAATATGATACATATTATAAATATTTAATACTCATGTTATAATACGATACATGTTATAATACGTAACATGTTATATAATTGTAAAAAAAACAAAATAAAAACGAGACTACCAAATGTTTATACAAGAATTTTTAGATTTAGGCATAGAACCGAAGGGAAACAGCGAAGAACAAAAGGTTAAATGTCCTAAATGCAAGTCTCTAGGCAAGGAGAATTGGAAAGACACATGCTTGTCTATCAACACATTGATGGGCGTATATAATTGCCATAAATGCGGATATAAAGGAACAGTAAAGAAAATGGAACAATACACTAAACCAATGAAACAATACACAAAGCCATCTAAAACAAATATGAAGAGAATCTCTGATAGGGGGCGCAAATTCCTTAACGGAAGGGGTATAACTGATGAGGTTATTGAAAGAAATAAGATTGTGTCGTCAAGTGACGACAGAAACATTTTCTTTCCATATATGAAGGATGGTGAACTTGTAAACTACAAGAAGCGAGGTTTGGATGGTAAGTTTTTTGCTCAAGCTAAAGATGCTAAACCAATCATATACAATTACGATGGCGTTAAAGGTCAGCCAAAGATTGTTATATGTGAGGGAGAGATTGATTCTTTGAGTTGGGAAGTGATTGGTATTCCTTACCACACCTCTGTTAATATGGGTGCGCCCAATGTTGGAGACAAGAGTATTGATAAGAAACTTGAGTGTCTAACAACCTGTTATGATGTTTTTGATGAGGCTTCTACTATCTATATCGCCACAGATAATGATGATAACGGTAGGAACTTGCAACAAGAGTTAATTAGACGTTTTGGCGCAGAGAAGTGTAAAATAGTCGATTTAAGACCGTTTAAGGATGCTAATGAGGTCTTGGTTAAGGAGGGCGTAGAAAGTCTCCGTAATCGCCTTAAAACGGCTGAAGCGCCCAAAGTAGAAGGTATCTTTGATGTTGATGATGTTGTTGACTCTATGATGGATGGTTTTGAGAACGGTCAAGAAAGAGGTTCAAGCACATACATTCCTCACATTGATAAGGCGTGGACTTGGAGAATGGGCGAGGTTAATATATGGACTGGGTATCAGAATGAAGGAAAGTCTTTGCTTTTGAATCAGCTTGCTACTGTTAAAGCATTTCACGATGGTTGGAAGTTTGGCGTATTTAGTCCAGAGAATATGCCTATGAAAGACTTTTTCAATGATATTGTAGAGATGTACATTGGTAAGAGTGCTGACCCATATTACAAGAATAATCAGATGACAAAGGATGAGTATTATGAAGCAATCAACTTTGTAAAGAAACACTTTTTCTTAATATACCCCAGAAAGAACTTTAACTTGGATTCTATATTTGATAGAGCAAAGTTTCTTGTTAAGACAAAGGGTATTCGTTCTTTAATCATTGACCCTTATAATACGGTGCAACATAAGATGTACAAGGGGGAACGTGAGGACTTGTATATTAGTCGCTTCATGAGTGAGTTAAAGAGGTTTGCTATCGAGAACCACATATCTGTAAATTTAGTGGCGCATCAAGTTACACCACAAAAGGATGAAAGTGGCAGATATTACAAACCTGATGTGAATAGAATTAAGGGTGGCGGTACGTTTTCAGACAAGGCAGATAATGTGATGTTTGTGTGGAGACCTAATCGTGCTTTGGATTTCTCGGACACAAGTGTTATCTTTGGTTCACAGAAGATTAAGAAACAAAAGCTAGTTGGTATTCCACAGGATGTGGAGGGCATCAATTTTAACATAAGAGAACAAAGGTATTACTTTGATGGATACACACCATTTAAGGATATAGATGTTTTAAGATGCGGAAAAAAGCGAGAGTAGATGCAAACCAAAAAGAAGTAGTAAAACAATTAAGAGATTTAGGCGTTTCAGTCTTACATACTCATCAGTTGGGTAGAGGTGCGCCAGACTTAATACTAGGTTACAGAAATGATAACTACATGATTGAGTTGAAAGACGGAAATAAAACAAAGAGTCAACAGAAGTTAACGCCTGATGAGGTAGAATTTCAAGAGAAGTGGAATGGTAATTATGCTGTTTGTAATTCGATTGAGCAAATTTTAATTGTAATAGATTATGTTGACGAAGGAAGAGTTGTTACAAAAACTCGCAAATAAGTATGATGACTGGTATAACATGGCTATGTCGTTTAGCATTTCAGAGGAACAAGCTAAAGAACTTGTCCAAGAGATGTTTGTTAGGATTTTTGACTATGTTAAAGACCCACAAAAAATTATGTATAATGATACAGAGGTTAATACCTTTTATATTTATATTACGTTAAGAAATTTATATTATGCAAATATACACACAAGCTGCAAAAAGAATCCGATTGTATTTTCAACGGATAAGATTACGGATGATAATTTTAAGGGAATGTATGAAGATAGCTTGGATTCTATCGAAGAAAAAGAAAAAGAAGAAGCGCTATTTAAGAGAGTTGAAACTCTGGTTGAGGATTGGTACTGGTACGACAAAGGTATCTTTAATCTTTATTATCACAGGGGTATGTCTATGAGGGATATTGCCAGAGAAACTAAAATAAGTTTAAGTAGCATATTTAATACACTAAAAAATGCCAAAGAAGCAATCAGAAAAGAAATCACAGGAGATTAAGTCAACAGGTCTTGGCGATACCGTAGAGAAGGTGTTTCGCAAGACTGGTATTGACAAATTAGCAAAGGCAGTTCTCGGAGAGGATTGTGGCTGTGATAGGAGACAAGAACTATTAAATGATTTATTCCCTTATGGAAAATACAATGCGCCAACGGATGAAGAGTTGGATATAATACAATGGTTATTTGAGAGGTCAAGAAACACGATTAGCGGTAGTATGGTTAAAGAGATTTATTCTGTTTATAATCGTATCTTCAATGATAAATTGCAACCCACAAATTGCAGCAGTTGTTTCAAGCCTGTAAAGCAAAAACTACTAAAGATACACAATGAGTTTAATAAGTAAGAATAGGCGGAATTACAGCAACTCAATAGGAAACAAAGCAGAGCAGGTTTTTTTTGATATTGTTAAGTCTAAAGGGGTAAGTATAGTTAAGTCTAATAGAGAAGATGATATATTTAAGCATATAGACTTTTATGTTAATGATATTGGTATTGACATCAAAGCTAGAAGGCATTTAGATTGTATATGGCTTGAGAGAACTAATGTTAATGGAAAAAACGGATGGTTGATGGGCGAGGCAAAGTACATAGGATTGGAAATAGTTGAGTTAAAATCATTCTGTTTCTTTAAAAGAACAGACCTTCTTGAATATGTAAGTAGATTTACCGAAACAACATCAAGTAAAGATTGTTACTTTAAGTGGTACACAAGACGTGATTGGAATAGAAAAGACGAAATAATAAAGGTTAGATATAAAGATATACAACACTTGGAAATAAAAAGACTGAATTATGCCACTAATTAAACCAAAGAAGTACGAGAAGCAGAAAGATTTTGTAGTGCGTTGCATAGGCAATGCTAAAATGGCTTCTGAATATAAGGACACCGACCAGAGAATGGCGGTATGCTACACCATCTGGAAAGAGAACTTTAATCCAAAAAAATAGTTGCATATATAAAAAATAGTATTATATTTGCGTAGATGTTTCCTTTCCTATAAACATCTTTTTCTAATAATCAAGGGGCTACTTCGGTAGCCTCTTTTTTTTGTTTATATTTTGTTAATTAAAATATAGTTTGTATGTTTGCTTAAAATAATAAGTAAATGGACAAGTTATTAAGATTTATATTATCCCCCTTAAACTTACTGAAGTTAGTATTTGTAATCGTTCTGGTATTCATATTCTGGATGCTTGAAAGTGTATTGCAGATAATTCACTACATGCTTAACACACCTTTGTCTTGGTTATTGAATAAAATAGAAAAGTTAATTAAGTTACTAATAAAACAAATAAAATGAGTAAATCAAATGAGCTGTTTCAGAGGATGCGAGAGCGAGGTTCTCTTGACCCTGAACAAATAGATAGAATGGAAAAGAGTTACCAAGAAGAAATGGAACTTGCTGAATACCGATACTCCGAAGAGGCTAAACAAAAGAGGGAGCAGATTAAGCACACGCTAAATAAAGTGTTTGAGCAGTTTCATCCCATGCAATTTATAGCACCCGAATTAGCTAAAAGAAGAATAGATGAGTAATCAGATAGTTACACTAGACGGAAAGTTTTGGGATAAAGATTCTATCTTAAAACAAATGAATAACGATGAGTTCTATTATGAATATTTAGGCAAGAACGCCTTGAGTAGTAGTAGTGTGAAACTCTTGAATAAATCACCTAAAGCATACGCCAAGTCTTTAAGGTTTGCAAACAAGCGCACAAGTGCTATGACTGCTGGATGGCTTTTACATCTTGCTTGCTTTGAGCCCGAAAAGTTTGGTAAACTAAACTGGGTTGATGCCAGTACGAGAAACACCAAGATATATAAGGAGGCTTTTTCTGACAATCCAATGACGTTCTTGAGAAAAGAGTACGAGGAAACAATGAGGCTTTCTGATGCTGTTTATAATAACAATGATGCTGCTCAACTAATTGAAGGATTGGAATATGAGAAGCCAGCTATCGGAAACATCATGTCTATTCCCTTCAGGGGTAAGGCTGATGCGCTTAATGTAGGCGAGACTATTGTTGACCTTAAAACAACAACAGGTCTTGCAGAAGGTAGCTTTCCTTATAACTGTAAGAAGTATGGGTATGCAAGTCAGGTGTTTATTTATTGCAATTTGTTTGGGATAGATTACAAAGATTTTGTATTTTTATGTGTAGATAAGGAAACCAAAGACATTGGCGTTTACAATGTAAGTGAAGAGTTCTATTATGAAGGAGAGCGATTGGTTGACAATGCGGTTAATGTATTTAAGACTTGGTTCTCTGATGACCCAAAGAATATAGACCAATACACTATAAAAGGAATACTTTGAGGAAAAAGAAGCTAACACAGCAACACAGAATAGAAATGCTTGAGAAGGCGGTTACAACGATATACGCCATGCTTCAAGCTGTAATAGAGAAGTTGCCAGACGATAAAAAAGATGACGTATCACCAAGCTAAAGAAGAGTGCCGAGAGGATGTACTACTCTCATTAAGAGAGGGTATGCTGCTTCTTCAAGAAGTTAAGTTCTTAATAGAATACTTTAAAGATACAGAGCAGTATGAATGCATACAAGGTGCTATGGAAGCGTATAATGAATATAAAAAAGAATTAGATGGAATTGGAGATAGAATATCTTAAGAGATTAGTAGAAGAAAAGACTGGTGTTAATATGGGTGTTAAAACCAGAAAGAGAGAGGTTGTGTTCGCCAGAAGGATGTATTACAAGTTGATTAGGGAGTTTTACAAGCAGATGTCGCTTCACTCCATAGGACAGACATTACCGTTAAAGCAGAACCACGCTACCGTACTACATCAGATAAATGAATTTGAAATAGACTACGCCCAAGACAAGTTGTTTAGGAATAAGTATAATTCAATACGAAATGAATTTTGCGGTCTTGCAGGAGAGCCAGAGATTGATTTAGAAGAAGA
>ENA-UZWU01001438-UZWU01001438.1-metagenome-genome-assembly--contig:-Day-4--1m-contig-1438_pt1 | contig 25883 bp, 28 predicted proteins | sample MGYA00260345_ERZ794905 | MGnify/ENA metagenome assembly ERZ794905
ACGAACAACAACAACAACAATTATACGAACAACAACAACAACAACAACAACAACAATACATGTTACAACAGCAAATGTTACAACAACAACAATTACAACAAAATGAATTAAATCAATCTAACAAAGAACCAGAGAAAGAACCAGAAAAAGAATCAGCAAAAGAACCTGAAAACGAATCTACATTATTAGATACTATTAAAAATAATATAAGACAACCATTAATTGTTGGTATTATATGTTTGTTACTTTCTACACATCATTCTACAGATCTTTTAAGTAAAGTATTACCTAATAAAGAATTTATTGTAAATAATGTCAATATATTTATAGGTTTATTAAAAATGTTAATTAGTTCTATTTTATTTTTTGTTATTAACAAAACCTTATAAAAATTTATTCTATTAATATAAATGTATAGTTTAATTCAAAAAAAAGCTATATTATTCTTAAGTGTTTTCTATATTATATTGAATATGTATCATAAAAAATGGATGCCTATTATTATATTTATTTTAGGTACCGCCATATTATCATTCGTTATAAAAAATGTAATGAATTGTATAATTATATCTTATATAGGTTGTGTGATATATAGTATAGTTAACAATTTTCATTTATTAGAAAACTTCGAAGAACAACCTATAGAACAAAATAAAGATAAAGAACAAGAACAAGACAAAATTTTAGATGATAATCAGCTATCAGATAGACTTTTAGAAAAATACATTGCCAAAACGAAAGAAAAGAATCCACGATCAAGTTTTACACGCCAAGTAAAAGTAACCGACTTAATTCCGTCTCATAGTGAATTAAATCAGGATAAATTAAAAATTATGAAAAATAAAACAGACTTACGCGATATTCCAATAGTTATCACTAATGATAATTTTATTATTGATGGTCATTATAGATGGAAAATAAATCAAAATAATAATAAAGAATTTATAACTGCCATAATTATTAACACAACTATTAATAAATTTCTTAAATCTATTAAAAAATTTAAAAAAGAAACAAATATAGAAGAATTAAGTAGATTTACGATAGATAAAGAAAAACTTAATAAAGCAAAAAAAGCTATTAAAAATATAATGGAAAATGTAAAATTATTAAATGAGTATCAAAAAGATTTAGATAAAATAAATGTAGTATAACTATAATGAATACATGTCCACAAGGATTTATATGTGTAAATAATTTTCATATCATTTATATAACAATTATATCTTTAATGATTTTATACGGGTTTCGTAATCAATACTATAAGGATATTTATAATAAATTACAAAAAAATAAATTAGAGGCAAGTTTGTCTAATTCAGTTCAACCACAAGTTCAACCACAAGTACAACAACAACAAGTACAACAACCACAAGTATTACAACCACAAGTTCAACCACAAGTACAACAACAACAAGTACAACAACCAGACATTTTACCCCAAGAAATTACTATTAATAATAGAGATAGAGATTTAGCAGTCATTAATGATCCTTTATATCCACCACTTCAAAGAAATTATAATGTACCAAATATAAAATTAATGCCAATTAATATAGAAACAAGAGAGTCAGGTGGGGATTATCAACAAATAGGCATGTTACATAAAAAAGAAAATATTGATAAAGCCATAGATAAACCAGGTAATAATGATGAATCTGTTATATTGGGATTGTATGGCAAACCTACTTATAGAGGTTCTAATAGATGGTTATATTATGTTATATCTGAAAAAAATTCAATTAAAATTCCATTAAAATTAGAGGATGTTGATTGTACAAGTGATAATCGTGGCTGTAAAGAATTAATGGATGGAGATAGTATAAATGTACCTCAGTATAATGGGGAATTTCAAGTGAATATTTATAAGTTTGATGCTCCTAGATATATTCCATATGTTTAATTTTATTTATATTTTATATTTATATTATATTTTATTATTATAATTATAATGAAAAACTATTTACATATAGTGATTTTAATTATTGTATCCATTATTTCATTCTATTTATTTTTAAATTATATTGATAAAGAACATTTTAATGATAATTCGATTGATTTAAATGAAAAAATAGAAAATATTAAAACGTTAAAACAATTAGAACAATACAACCAAAATAAATCCATCGAATCTATTAAACCAATTCAAGAAGAACCAATTCAAGAAGAACCAATTCAAGACTCAAACAAATTAGTAATCAAAAAAACAAATAAATACAATTTAGTTGTAAAATCTGATACATTTTGTGTATGGGAACCAGAACCAATAGACGATTTTTATCCATTAGGACAATTAATTACATTAGACAAAAATCCACCTAATAAAGAATGTTTGTTGGTTAAATCCGATAATATTCCTCAAAAGTATACTTTGATAACCCAATTTAAACAGTTTGGAATATGGAAACCTGAAAGTAAAGATACTGATTATCACTATATGTCTTATATTTTTAGTAAAGAGAAGCCATCATTAAATAAGATTAGAGGTATACATAAACAATATAGTGAAGAATCTAGTATTGATACTGTAAAGGTTTCTTTTAAAAATAAACAAGATAGACTATATTCAATTTTGAGTATTCATGATTCTGATTATTTTGTTGTTAATGATAAAAAAAATAAAGAGAAAATAGATAAAGTTTACACTCTAAATTTAGACCTTACTATACCTCAAAAAAAGTTAATGGTTAAAAATACGAAAACCTATGATAAAATATGGAGCAATACAAATCAACAAAATAAACAACATATATCAGTATGGAGACCAGTTGCCGATACCAATTATAAAATACTTGGCGATATTATATTAAATAATGAACAAGATCCAAATAATAATTTAGAAACACCAACAGTTCATAAATCTCAAACTAATCCAGTCCTATTTTTTGATTCGGAACCTATTTTATATCAAGATAAAGATAAAGATAATAATAATAATAATAATAATAAAAATAATAATAATAATAATAATAATAAAACAATCCAATTTTGGAAACCTAAATCCAAAACAGGCTATATTACTTTAGGAGATATAGTAACAATTGATGGTATTGAACCCAAAAATGATATTATGGCAACAATTCCATTAGAATATACAACTCAAAATAATGATATTGAAACAATCTGGAATTCATTTCCCGAAACAACACATTGTGCCGCATGGTCTAATAATAATTTCTGCAATGTATTCGGTCATTTATCTAAACCAAATACACCTCTTTATAAATTAGATGATAATTATATTAAAAATGAAGTTGATAACTATGATACTAAACAAAAAATTATTTTAAAATTTAACCCCAAAACAGTATCTATCAAACAATCAATTATTAAAAATGCCATTAAAAATAAATTGGCATCTAAATTTGATATTTCTCCAAGTAGAATTGAAATACTAAAATATGATAAAAATAATAAAGAAATAATAATCGAATTAAAACAGCGACCTTATAATTCAGAAGAAGAAGTAACCGAAAAAGTGTTTAAAGAATTGGCAGAACAAATTTATATCAAACATATACAGATTAAACATAATGGCATATTATTGATGATTATAGATAATGTGTCTGTTATTCATAGTGATAATCCAAACATTAAATTAGATAATTCATTATTTTTAAATGCGGTTAAATAATGGCATCAACTAATCCATATTTCAAACATTTCTTACTATCCCATAAAATATCCTTTTTGAGAATTTTAGTTAATTTTTCTTCTGATAAATGTGTTGTTTTTTTATAAATTTGTATGAGTTTGTCACTATACATTTTCATATTTAGTATTTCTTCCTCAAATTCTTGCATTTTCCCCCACATACCACCACGGACTTGATGAATTAACATATGCGAATTTTTAGTAATAAATCGTTTATGTCCTACAACAGAAATTAGTGTAGCAGCACTAGCAGCTTCACCCTCTATAATAGTATGTATCGGAACTTCAGATCTTTCAATCAAATCTACAATAGATAATGCACTAGATAATTCACCACCTTCACTATTTATATATAGACGAATTGGTGTACATTCTACATTATTCATAATACTATAAATACGATGCTTATTTATAAGTTTAGTAAGTTCAGTCCGAAGTTTTAGAATGATGGTTTTTTCAATATAACTATAGAAAAAAATTTCATTATTAAGAACAATAATTTCGTTTTCTTCTTCTTCCTCTTCCTCTTCTGTTGTATTGCGTTTGCGAGACATGATAATCTTATTCTATACTATCAAATTATACTTAAATTATTTTATTTATTTTATTTTAATATTTTATAAATGTCCCAAGTCAATAAATGGAAAGATATTTATAGAAGAACAAAAGTAGTTAGAGATTCTATAATGCTTCAAGTAGAACATAATAAAAGGTCAGCTAAAGATGATAAAAAAAATATTACATTAACGGGAGAACAATTAACACATTTTAATATTGTTTTTAGTGAACCAGAAAAATTTAAAATTACTTTAAATAAACGTTCACATAATGAAAAAACTGGAAAAGCAATAACTTTAATAGAACTCGGTGATGAATTAATGAACTATTTAGATACTATATTAAAAGTATATTTACAATTATCTAAATTTCCAACAAAAGATTTAGTTCCGACTGATAGAAGTGAAGCAACTCCTTATTATGTTTTTTTAAATATGAGTAAAAATGAATTAATAGATTTTATTGTGAAAAATTATGAAGGACCTGGTGGAGGTAGTGGTATTAAAGATAAAGATTTATTAGATGCTCCATTAGATGATTTAATTGCAGATTTAGACAGATTAAAAGTTATGGAACAAATGAATGAAGATTTAGATAAATTAAAAGTTATGGAACAAATGAATGCCATATCTGCTCCTAAACATACACCTATAGTGGTTCCAGCTAGGGTGGCAGTCCCAAGAGTGGCGGTTGCTCTTCCACCTGGTTCAAAGAAAAGAAAAAAGAAAGTAACTAGTTCTAAAGGGAAAAAATCTAAGAAACTGAAAAACAAAAATAAATCAGCTGCTAAACAGTCAAAGAAAAAATCAAATAAACCAAAAAAAGCAAAAAAATCTAATAAAACAAAAAAATCTAATAAAAAGGTAAAAAAAATTAGAAAGGTTTAAAATCGCATACGACTTTTTCTCCTTTATCATTTGTTCCAGTTTCCCATTCTCCACTTCCACTATCAAATAAGGTGTCAAATAAATTATTTTCTTCAAAATAATCAGAAATATTATCTTTAAAAGCTAGTTTTTTGTACTGTTCTAATGAATTATTTTGGATTATTTCTTCTTTATTTAATGATGGATTTTCCTTAAAATACTCATTTAGTGCCAATGATACTAAATGCTGTTGTTTTTCTGTTATTTCTTCTATAAAATTATCTCTATTTATATATGGATTTACTAATACTTTATTTTCTTTTAAATCTTTAATAAAATTCGGTTTTTTTTTATAAGTATTAATTGGTGTATTATTGCTTACATACTTAGTATTATTTCTTATATAGGCATCATTTATTTTTAAATAATTATTGGGTGTAATAGATGTTGGTTTTATTGGTATAATAACATTATCTATATGATCGCCTAAATTATGTGGTATATAGTTATTACATAAAAAATCTGGTTGAATAGGTTTTTCAGTAGTTGTACTTTCAGATGGTGTACTTTCAGATGGTGTACTTTCAGTTGGTGTACTTTCAGTTGGTGTACTTTCAGTTGGTTTACTTTTAGTTGGTTTACTTTCAGTTGGTGTACTTTCAGTAGTTGTAGATTCAAACGGTTCTTTATGTTGTTTATAAAAGATAGAATACCAATATATAATAGTTAAGATTATTAATATAATATTTCTAATCATTATGAAATATATAATAAAAAAAAAATATAGATTACTATTAAATGAGTTCTAAAGAATGGACGTTTGAAGATACTTCTAATTGGGGTCATGATTGCTCCTTATCAAACCAATCTCCAGTGAATATAGATACAGGATTAGCTGATTCGTGTAAAGATTTATGTGATTTAGAATTTAATTATCAACCAAGTATATGTCCTAAAGACAAAGGAAATTGCTCTACGGTAGTTAGTTTTCATAAACATCAAAATTTAAAAATATCATATAATAAAGGTTCTAATATTATATACAAAAATACTCCCTATAGTTTAAAAGAAATTACTTTCCATACACCGAGTCTTCATCATATTGATGGAATGCACTATGATTTGGAAATATGTTTAATTCATTCAGTAGATGATAATCCGTATACAAAAAATGGAGTTATAGTTAGTTGTTTATTTAATGAAGGTGATTATTATGGGTCTACTGAACGTTTCGTCCATCAATTTATTAATGAAGTTAAGATAGATAGTGAAGAAGAAATAAATGTTTCTCCTGAATGGAATGCCGCTATGGTATTGCCTAAAAAAAGGTCTTTTTATATATATAAAGGTTCGTTACCATTTCCACCTTGTAGTTCTATGACAAATATAGTGATGGATACAGTGGGTTCTATTAGTCCAATAAATTTAGAATTATTAAAGTTAAATCTAGGACAAAATAATAGACCAGTTCAAAGTCTAATGGGTCGCCCTATCTATTATAATTCGGGTAAAACAATAGAATTGTATACAGATGATAGAGATGTAAAAACAAGCGATAATATCTATAAAAGATGTGTTAAAATTGATGAAAAAACAATCCCTAAAGTAAGTGAAACAAAAGGACCAGATACTACATTTGCCCCAGATGTATCTGGATTATCGGTAAAAACCAAAACCACTGTTAAAAGTATATTTTTATTATTAGTTATTTCTTCGGTATTCGTCCATTCATTCTTTTTAACAAAATATTTATTTAAGATAGAATTGGCCCAGGTGCTTATTGTTGCACTTGTAGGAGCTCACAGATTAAATAGTGGAAATTTAAAGGAGGTTATAGAAAAATGGAGGTCAAGTGCCATATGTAAACCACCTGTAGTTTAATAAAATATTTAATAAAATATTTAATAAAATATTTAAGATAGTAAACATGTATTTTATATATATGACTTTTAAAGAGTAAATGTATATTAAAATAAATGAATCCGGATCCAGTTCCATTTCGGAATCCGGTTTCGGTCCTGAATTTAATTCCAGTTATGAAGTTATTGGTAGGAATATTACTTATGACAGTTATGATACAGAATCTAATGTGCCTGTTAAGTTAATACATATATTAATTTTGATTTTCATATGTTTAGTTTGTGTTATAATTCCATTTTTTTATGATGATATGATGGATTTTTGTGTAAATATGAAATCAAAATGTAGAACTATAAATTGGTGTAGTTGTAAAAAATGTAGTATTAAACCTAAAATAGAACCTATATTTGATGATACTCACTCTACAGATATAGATACAAATACAAATACAAATACAAATACAAATACAAATACCGATATATGTACAATATGTTTAAGTGTAGATAATCAAAAAAGTATGACATTACGATGTGGTCATAAATTTCATGAAGCTTGTATTAGAGAATGGGCATATGTATCATATGAAAAATCTTATAATGCATATTGTCCATTATGTAGAAACAATATTTTTGTTTAAAACTAATTAATTCTTATAAATTCTTATAAATTCTTATAAATTCTTATAAATTCTTATAAATTCTTATAAATTATCATATTCACTATCTTTATTTTTTAATAGATTACTATATCTAATATGTGTTAAAATAAAAGTGATGGAAAGTAATAGTGAAAGTAATGGATCATGATACCCTACAAATACAATCAATCCTATACACAATGCTCTTATATAAACATTATTAAATCTATATAAATCATTTGTATCTAATTTTGGTAGAACAATGACATTATATAAAATCAATACTAATGTAATAACTATATTTACTATATCTTTACTATTTAATGGTTGCATATTATAATTTATAGAGAAATTAAATTTGATTAAATTTAGATAAATTTATAGTATTATTATAATGACTAAAGCTAAATCGGGGTTTTGTGTCTATTTATTTGCTCATGGTGGTATAGGAAGAATAGTTGAAGAAACAAAAGATATGGAAAAATTAGCAAATGAATTAAACAAACCTGGGTCAGATGCTTATTATATTGTTTGTGATCAAGATAAAAAAGTTGCCATTAAAAAATATAATGAATTGAAAGCAAAAGAGCAAAAAAAGATAGTTCCGAAAAAATCTAAAAATAAATCTAAATCTAACTCGTATAATAAACCAAATAAACCAAATAAACCAAAATCTTCTAAGAAGAAAGGTTGGTTTTCATTTTTTTAAATTTATTTTTTTATTATTTTTAATTTATATTAAATTTGATTACAAATTAATTTAAACAATTAACTATAATATTATAAAGATCCCAAAAATGATTCTTGGTAATAGAGGATACTCTATTATTAAAGAAGACCTGAAAACAGTTGAAATTGGAAAAATCCGAAAAGAGCTTTCGGTTAAACCATTTGTAAATACTGAATATGGAGCACCCGCAAAACCATTCTCCATTTATTCTGAAAGTAAAAATAAATTATATCTACCTCGATTTTATGGTATAGAGAAATTTGGGAGTCCAATAGAAACAAAATTAAATGATGGAAAAGAAATAGATATTACATTTTCAAAAGAATTAAGACCATTACAATTACCTATTGTAGATACTTATTTAGAATGTGTAAATACCGGTATGGGTGGTGGAGGTATTATCTCTGTTCCATGTGGTTATGGTAAAACAGTACTTGCTCTTTATATATTGGCAAAATTAAAAGTGAAGACACTTGTTGTAGTTCATAAAGAGTTTTTAATGAGTCAATGGAAAGAGCGGATTGAAGAATTTTTACCAGAAGCACGTATTGGAAGAATACAGGGTCAAGTTACTAAGGTAGAAAATAAAGATATTGTTTTAGGAATGCTCCAAAGTCTTTCTATGGCAGAATATAGAGATGAAATTTTTGATGATTTTGGATTTGTAATCTATGATGAATGTCATCATTTAGGTGCGGAAGTCTTTTCCCGAGCACTTTCTAAAACGGCATTTAAATATCTATTAGGATTATCTGCAACACCCAAAAGAGCAGATGGGTTAACAAAAGTCTTTGAGTGGTATTTAGGTCCAATGGTGTATTCTATTAAAAAAAGAGAAGAAGAAACAGTAGATGTGAAAGTAATTAAATATTATGATGAAGACCCTACATATTCTAAACCTTGTTTAAATTATAATGGAAAACCGAATCTCCCAACTATGATTAATAACATTACATTATTTATTCCTAGATTAAATTTGCTGATTTCAGAAATTAAAAAATGTCTGGATGATGGCCGAAAAATATTAGTGTTAAGTGACCGTAGAGATCATTTAAAAAATATTAAAGTGGAATTAGATAAATTGGAAGGGTATACATCTGGATTTTATCTAGGTGGAATGAAACAAAGAGATCTTCAGGAAACCGAAAAGGCAAATGTTATTTTAGGAACATTTTCAATGGCAAGTGAAGGTTTTGATTGTAAATATCCTCTAAATACTATATTCTTAGCTTCTCCTAAAAGTAATATTGAACAAGCAGTAGGGCGAATTCTAAGACAAGAAGCACAATATAGAACACATACACCATTAATTGTTGATATTAGTGATGAGTTTTCGCTTTTTGCAAAACAAACCTTAAAACGTGTTAGATTTTATAAAAAAAATAATTATGCCATTTCATATTACGATACAGATAATAATTTAATAGAAACACATATCAAAAAATCTAAATCTAAATTTAATTCTGATGAACCTGAAGAACTCACCTTTATCGATGATTAAAAATATCGGCAATTGCTTTATATTTTTCGGCATCAGGGAAATGAATACAAAGGTATGAACCCATTTTATCCCAAATACCACCTTTCTGAATCCATGCTTCAGCTGGTTGATGGTGCCATGTTGTAATCATAGAATTAAAATCGTAAATATGTTTTTCTTGTTCGTCTTTAGGAATGACATTATAAATATCAATGGCAACTTGATGAAAATCTCTAGATTTTTTTGTTTCTAGTAGTTCATGATGAAGGTGATTTTTTTGTGGAAGAATAGTGACGGACATATGATGTGCGATAATCTTTTATTTGACATTCTTTTGAATCAATTTTATGTAATTTTACATTAATAATAATTTTATTATATTTTTTTTCTAAATTTTTTATAAAGTATAGTTATAACCTAATGAATACATTAGATGATAATGATAGTTTTACTTCTGCTAAATTAAAAGATGATTATGAATATCCCGAATGGTACAATAAAAAAAAATATGAATTTTATAAGAAAATCTATAAACGTCTAAAATTATTAATTAGTATTCATAATGAATCCTCAAATTATTATGCCAGTATGGATAAATATATTTTTGGACCTTCTATTTTTATTTCGTGTGTTTCTGGGATTGCCTCTTTCTTATCCACTTCTCAATTTATAGATTCCAAGGACCAAAATATTTTTGGTGTGTTAGTTGGGGTCTTATCATCGTTGGCAACATTATTACAATCTTTAGGTAGTGCCTATCGTTTTAGTGCCAAGGAAGAAGCTCACCGCCACGCTGCCGAAGAATATGATAAATTAGGAGTTAAATTAAAATTCGAGATTGAAATGCCAAATGAAGAAGATTTTACAGATAAATTAGAACAAGCTATATTAGATATCCAGAATAAATGTCGCTATTTCGCACCACAATTTATTACAGATAAATATCAAAAAAAAACAATAATGATTAAAGAAAAAAAAAATGAATTTGAAAATCCAATTAATACGGAAACCCAATTAGTATTAGATAATTATGATAATCTTGATAGTCCAGCTTAATTACAAATGCTAAGAAGTTAGTTTAGATGACACTGATCCCTAGAACATGAATTTAAAATAAATTTAAAGATTTAATTATTAATAGTTATTAATAATTAAAAATGTCTTATAGCAGATTATATATTAAAATTCCTAAATGGATTATAAAGCCTTGGAATAAACCACTTCCGAAACCACAACCATTACCACAACCATTACCACAACCATTACCAAAACCAATATGGTGGGGAACTCATCATTAACAATATATCATTTAGTTTTAGTTTTAGTTTTAGTTTTAGTTTTAGTTTTAGTTTTAGTTTTAGTTTTAGTTTTAATTAGTTTCATAGAATATAATGACGATTTTATAATAAATTAATTTTCTTCTTAGAATAAGTGAAATCATCATTTATTCTATAAGAATCGCCATCGTCTATTAGTAATTTGATAGATACTAAATTTTCTAGTTTTTTTTTATGAAGTGTTTTATAACAAATACTCTCTTTTTTTATAGAATCAATATCATTAAATCTATTCAATAAATCTACATAATGACATCCTATTTGTAATTCATAAGATTTAAATTTAATGATGGCATTCAACGAATGCCATGAAAGCTGTCTGTTTGAATATTTTTTTTTGTAATTACTTTCAACATGATTTGAATACGATTTAAATGAATCAGGAATATTAGATAAAGCTTGATTTACCGGCCAAATTCCTTTAGAACCAATCGTTAGATTTAATTTACTATCTATAAAATCTAAAGATTTACTTGTGTGAATGTCTTTTATCATAACATCAAGTGGTCTGAAAAATAGTTTATGTTGTTTTAAAGAGAGTACAAAAGAACTTTCAAGATCTAAATGAATAGTTCGAATTAATACTCTTTTAAAGAGTGATTTTTGATATAATAGACTAAAAATATCAAAATTGATTGCTTTTAATAGAAGATGGAAACTATTTACTTGCGAATCATTTTTTTGCATCATTTTATTAATTTTAGTATTTAGGGTTGATTCTATATCTATATCTTCTATTACTTTTTTTAAATAGTCCGAATAAAGGTAGCCATAGGTATCATATATATTTAAGTCTTTTAAAATTGTTATGACTTTAAAATAGAAATCTAGTTCTTTTTTAATTGAAGTATTTTTATGAAGCACATGAATAATAATATTCACTAATCCTTTTCGATGGTCTGGAAGACCATAGTTTTTAGTTAATTCAAATAAAATTTTTATATGGGTTAAATCATCCCTAGTATAATTTTCATTAAAATTATTTAAATCATTAATTTTAGTATCAAAAAATACGGTTGTGACATGATTTTCAAGAAATCTGTTAATTTCACTAATTTGATTAAATGTTAAATCGGTTATATAGCGCTGAAGACGATAATCTTTATGATTTTTATATTCAAATTCATATTTATCTATTATATTTATTTCTACTGCTTTATAATGTAATATAAAATAGTTAAATGATTGCAAATCAACACATCTTTCTATAAATAATTGATTATAGAATTCAATACCTTTTCTATAAATAAAATCAATTAAATTAACATATCTAGGTTTATAATAGGTTTTGAATAATTCAATCAATTGTATTTTAGTTATATTCATTAATAAATTGTCTTTATTTTCTCTAACATTATTTAGTATAGATTCTATTTTAGTATTAATAGATGGCCCTAGTTTATATAAAATAGTTGTATCCCATAATTTAATATAAACGGTATTTAGAACATATGTTTTTAAAAAGCAATCATCTAAATAAATAACCGCATCTTTATACATGTACACAAATATATCTTCTAAAATATAGATTTTATTGATATATTTATACCATAGATTATTTATATGTTTAAGGTCTATATCCAAATCCAAATCCAAATCTAATTCGTCATAAATACATTTACTAAATTCGTCTTCTATAAAGGATTTTATATTATCAAATAAAGTCACATAAATAGATTGGATATCGGAATGTTGTTGCATTCCAAATTTAGTAGAACATATTTTATAAATGTTTTCATAGACATTACTGAATTCAATATTATTTAGAGTATCATGTAATACATTATGAATTGTGTGTTTTAATAATTTAATGAATTTTTTTAAAATATTCATACTAAGTTGTTATAGTTTTATTTATTATTATTATGAATTATTATTAATTATTTAAGTGTAAATTTGATTTGTATTTTTAAGACTTTATAAATAAAAAGAACATACTACTAAATATGACAGATTATAAACGTGATATGTTGATTATGTATTTGTTAAAAAATTTTTGTGATAAAAATTATGGTTATGAAACTAAATTAAAACAAATTTATGATTATTTGTATGAAGAAAAAATAGTGATTCATCCATTAGAAGAACTCATACACAAAAAGCCCAATTTCAAATTGATTACATTTAATGAATCGCACGAAACTAACCAATTAGAGGTTTATGATAGATGTCAATTTAATATAGATAAACAATTAGGTCATGGTAGTTTTGGAAGTGTAGTACAGGTGTATCATAAAATAGATAATATGAATTATGCCCTAAAAATGATTAAAATAGAAGATGATACCGATTATATCTTTCGGGAAGTCCGTAATATGGTTTTATTGGACCATCCAAATATTGTAAAGTATTATAGTAGTTGGATAGATACAATTCCAGATAGTTTACCTGCTATTAATTATTCTTCCGATCGAGATTCTTATAGCGACTCTTATGGAGAAGAGTCAGAGGCAGAGTCAGAGTCATTTGATTCTAATGTTTCCGAATTAGTTTCGACTGATAATAGATATCTATTTATTCAAATGGAATTATGTCATGGGTCTCTAAAGGATTATATGGAACATCGTAGTTCAGTAAATCCCAAAAAATCATTTCATATTTTTAAACAAATTATAAATGGATTACGTTATCTACATAATAAACATATTATTCATAGAGATATGAAACCTTCTAATATTTTGATTGTAAATAACAAGATAAAAATAGGAGATTTTGGAATGTCTATTAATGTTAAACATAATCATGCTATTCCGAAATACGGTTCGCAAGATTTTGGCACCTATACCTATTTGGCACCAGAAACAGAAAATAATAATGAATATTCTATTTATAGTGATTACTATAGTTTAGGAATCATTCTATTTGAATTATTAAACCAGTTCTCTACCGACATGGAAAAATACAAATTAATCCAAGACCTTAAAAGACATATTATGCCATTAGAATTCAAAACAAATTTTAGTAAGGGTTCGAAACTTATAACAAATTTACTTTCTGATAAACTCTTATTGCGAAAAAAATGTTTAGAATTTTATTTTAGGGATTAATTTATTATTTCATAAAAATGAAATTAAATTTAATAAAATTTAATAAAATTGAATAAGAATTATGTTAATATGAATATTAACAATAATAACAACTATGCGTTCTAATCTGGTAATTTCCTACAAAACCCCGATGGACTATGATGACTTTTTTACAGAACAAACAATGGGTTGTAGAACTAAGAATATCACACTCTTTAAAAATATCGTGAAATTCATTCATAGTATTCTAGACAAGGTTAATTTCTGTTTTGAACCTGATGGGATTCACATTACAACGATGGACCAATCCCATATTAGTTTTATTGATTGTTTGATTCCTAAAGAACTATTTAGTAATTATAATTCTGGAAGTGGGAATGGCTTTGTAAAGGGAATAGATTTGAATTGTTTAAGTAAAATTCTAAACCATTTGAAAATAGAAGACGATTTTATTATGTCTTTTGAAACAGATTGTGATGCGATGGATATTAAATTTATTAATACGAGATATACTAAATTTTATACCCTAAAATTGATGGAAATAGACCAAGATAATTTGGATATTAGTGATCTTGGAGAGATTAGTGAAATTACGATTGATTCTAAATATTTTGATACGATTATGCATGAATTTGCTGATATTGGCGAAAATTTTAGATTCAAAATATTGGAAAATAAAGAGAAAATTAGTCTTAAATGCGATGGTGATATGACATCATTAAAGATGGTACTTCAAGACGAAGAAATAACATATAAACATCTAAAAGATATTGAATTGTTTTTCAATATAGAACATATTCAAAAATTTTCAAGAGGAAATGCCATAAATAAAAAAGCTGAAATCAAAATAGCTCATAATCTTCCAATTCAATTATCCTATTCTATTTTATCAACGGGTTATATTCATTATTATGTTGCTCCTAGAATTGAGGATTAGACCCAAATACATTTTCATTACAGTACGACATGTATAAAAATCCATCTTCATTTTTGTATTCTTCATAAAGTTGTGAAACTAAGCTGGTTGTTGGAGGTAATACATTATTATTTACAAAAATAAAAATAGATTCAGTATCTGCAATTTTAATTCTACGTCTTAAGACACACATGAATTGACCGAGAGTCATTTCTGAAGGTACTAAAAATTTACATTTATTTATAATAGGTAATTTACCTTGTTTTGATTTCTCAACTATAATTGGTATTTTATTTTCATATTTTTCTATTATTTTTTTAGATTCTTCTAATCTTTTTTCTAAAGTAAATTTTTTTTGAAAAACGAAACTAGAATTCATATATATATAGTATAACATAAAAAAAATATATTTTAATTAAATAAAATATATTTTAAACTAATAAATGAAAATTTTAATTTTAAGTGTTATTATAATGATTTTAATCATTTTAGTGCTAAATCTAGCTTATAAAGAGTATTTTAATACTTATGATGGTTTAACATTTGGCTATTATTACCCGCCAAAAAAATGTGATTCAAATAATGATTGTTTTCCAGGTACCTATTTTAGATCAGAAATATATAGTAATATGTGTGAACCTAGATATGGTGGTATAAATAAAATACCGATTCAATTAAATGATAATTGTTTAAGAACATTAGAACATTAATTAAAAATCTAAAATTTGTTCGCAGGTGAAACGGTCCTTTATATCCCATTCACAACAATGTAATATTAAATCAATAATTTTAGAATGATCTTTATGTTTTTGAATAAATTTATGGCGTTTAAAACTATAAATCGTATTTTTATATTTAATAAATGAAGGTGAGTCGATACAATCATAATACTGGTGTAATTCTTTTAATTTTAGTAAATAGTTAGTATTGGGTGGATCAAAAATAATATTGTGATTAATAAATAAGTCTATATTTGTCGTATTTTCAAAGAGTCTTTTTTTTAAAGTCATCTCATATAGAACACATCCCACACTCCATATATCTATTTTATAATTAAAATGATGTTTAGTAGTAAATAATTGATTAAAATAAATTTCAGGTGCTCTGTATGAAATAGTCTGTAGATTTGAATTTGAATTTGAATTTGAATTTGAATTTGAATTTGTTGTTTCTGTTGTAATTGAATTCCCAAAATCAATTAAGATTAATTTTTGATAGGTATTATCTTTAAAAACAATATTATTCGGTTTAATATCACCATGAATAATGTTATTTTTATTAAGAAATAGAATGGCATTTACCATCTGTTTTATGTAATTTAAATTTAAATTGGAATTTAAATTGGAATTGGAATTAGAATTCAAATTGGAATTATAAATATAATCATGTAGAGTTATATCATATAAATTAAAAACCATATAGAGATTTTTCCTAAAAAAAAAATATTCAACTAATTTAGTTATATGGTGTTGTTCTTTATTTTTTAATTTCTTAAGGATATTAATTTCATTTAATGGCTCATCCATTTTTTGAAGCATAGTACTATTTATAATTTTAATGGCATTATAGGCATTATGTTTATAATCTTGAGCTTTTACAACATTGCTAAATGATCCAGTTCCAATAGTTTTTATATTTTTAAATCTATAGATAATATGGTCTAATAAATCATAATAATATATTTTTTTGTATATTTTTAATTCATCTCGTTCATGACTTAACATTAAATTTTAACTTATAGTAATACTATATTTTCTTATATGTTTATAATTTATTATATTTTATTTCTAAATTAAATTATTAGTAAATAGTAATGATAAATAAACAAATAGTAACAAATAATATAATAAAAATAGACAGTATAAAGGTTTTTGGACTTATAGTAGTATTACTATTAGTATTAAATTTGGTCATTAATAATAAATTTATAGTTTGGACTATATCTAAAGAACATTTTGAAGAAGTACCTAAAAAGGAACTCGAATTATTTGAATTAAAAAGACCTTTTGTTAATGTGTATGATGATAAAGGAAATCAGTTAAATGTTGCTTTATTGTCGCGTCCATTTTATGCCGATTCGCATTATAAAGAATATGATAAAATGAAACCACTTTTTAATATTTTAGGTATTTCTAGTTATCAAGAATTTCCAAATGAGCCGTTTAATCCTAAAGATGGATTTAATAAAACAACCAATAAATATGATTATGATAAATGGACTAATATGTGTAAAGGATGGTTACACTGTTTTAGAAAACCAGAAGAATATTTGCCTAAAAATATGAAAAGTATATTATTATCTGAATCAGATTTTACCGATACAACTATTAATAAACCGAATAAAGATGCTAAAAAGAAATATGATTTCTTATATGTATGTCATCGAGATGATCTTGGTGATTGTAGTACAAAAGAATGGGTGGCATTTAATAAAAATTTAGAATTGGCCGAGAAATGTTTATCTATATTATGTAAAAAAAAGAAATATAAAGTATTGCTGATTGGTAGAGAAGGGTGTAAATTACCAGAACCATGCGAAAATTTACAAATAGAAGTCACTAAAAAATTAGATTATTATGAATTACAAAAAAAATACGACGAATCAAGATTTGTATTTTTACCTAATATTCATGATGCGTCCCCAAGAGTGTTAGTAGAAGCGATGTGTCATAATATACCAGTATTAATAAATTCTAAATTAGTGGGTGGGTGGAAATATATTACTCCTAAATCTGGTGAAATTTTTAATGATGAAACCGATTTTGAAGAAAAAGTGGATAAAATTATAACTAATTATGACAATTATGAACCTAGAAAAGTATATATGGAAAAATATGGCACTATAAAATCTGGAAAAATATTAAAAGATTTTATATTTGATATATTCGGAGATAAAGTAAATATTCCAAAAGAAAAAATTAAATATATTACACCCGAATTTAAACGAATTAATTTTAAAGAAGGGGAATATTAAATAAAAAATTTAAATACAAAATTTAATTAAAAACAAATTTACTTACACTGAATGTTAGAAGCACAAACAGGTTCATATGGCATGACTACTTCTGGATGAGATACAAATTGATTATTAGATACCATATAATCTAAAGCTCTTTTACTATCTACATTATTAGAATCATTTGTATTAAATGATTCAGGTTTATTTACAGTTTTCCATAATAAAACTAAACTTAGCACAAAAATAACACCCAATAATAAATCTGGAACATTAAGTTTTTTCATTAATTTATTAGAATTCATATATAGTTATACAATATTATTTTCTTTATGAAATAGAATTAATTCTTAATTCTTAATTCTTAATTCTTAATTCTTAATTCTTAATTCTTAATTCTTAATTCTTAATTCTTAATTCTTAATTCTTAATTCTTAATTCTTAATTCTTAATTCTTAATTCTATTAATTAATGTTGTTGTAGAAATTTCTGAATTATAATCTAATCTTAAAAATTTATTGGATTTAATGGCTTCTAAATAATAGGCATTGTATTTTTCATTTTCTTCTTCTGAATGTGCGTGAAATACAATTTCAATAGAGTATTTTTTCATAAATTCACGAGTAATAGGAATTGGTATATCTAATAATACTTTATCTACAACATGACATTTAGAAACAGATTTAAAACGCTCTCGTTCATTCATAATTGGAACACGTTTATAATCTTTACAAAAATCATCGGAACAAATACCAACGATTAAATAATCACAATAAGTCTTACATTTTTCTAAAAATTCTACATGTCCAAAATGAAATAAATCAGCCACCATATCGGTATAGCCAATAATCATTTGGTAATGTATTTATATCTATAAGTTTACTAGTTTAAAATAGTTTAATTAAATTAAAATTAATTATAATTTTTATTTTTACTAGAATTATATTTAAACAGTATTAGTGAAAGATAATTAGAATGACCAAAACCATTATTTTATATGATACTAATAAATATAGTCATAAATCTTGTTTTGGTTTTAATAATCAAATGTATAATAAATTATTGAAATATAAAAATAAAATAGATCAATTGTCAGTTCCAACTTTATGGGATAAGGCTAAAAAATTAGGGAATGATTATGAACTAATTTATTTACCAAATAAAAAAAATAAATATGATAGCATCGCATCCTATCAACCTTTAAGTCGCTCTTATTTTAAATTATGGGAGATTATTCATGATTTTGAGTTATTAAATGATTCGTATAACTATACTATTTTATGTTTAGCAGAAGGTCCGGGTGGTTTTATTGAAGCAATAAATAATTACAGACAAAAACAATCTAAAATAGATAATACGACTGGTATAACCTTAAAATCAACAAATAAAGATATTCCAGGATGGAAAAAATCTAACAAATTTTTATCTTCTAATAAACATATAAAAATTACCTATGGATCGGATAATACTGGAAATTTATACAATCTAGATAATATTATTTATCTTAAGAAGAATCATAATAATAATGATTTTATCACTGCTGATGGTGGATTTGATTTTTCGAATGATTTTAATAATCAGGAAGAATTAAGTTATAGAATTATTTTTTGTGAAATAGTTACTGCATTGGCAACACAAAAAGAGGGAGGGACTTTTGTATGTAAAATATTTGATTCGTATACATTTATTACCATTAAATTTTTATATTTATTATATAATTTTTATGAAGAAGTGTATATAACAAAACCATATACAAGTCGCCCAGCTAATTCAGAAAAATATATAGTATGTAAAAAATTTAAAACCATTAATGAATCTTATTTAACACTTTTATTTTCATATATAAAAAATTGGGATTATTATTATAAAAACAAGTTTAGAGATTTTTTATCATTTATTGAACTACCTTATATATTTTTTAAAAAAATTAATGTATATAATAATGTACTAACAAATAATCAAATCAATAATATAGAAAAAACGCTTTCTTTTATTGATATAGAGGATAAAGAAATAATAGATTCTATTACAACAATTCAAACAAAAAAAGCATTAGAATGGTGTAAATTATATTCTATAGAAATAAATAAATTTAGTTTACATATTTCGGTCTAAATTCTCAAAATAATTTTATTGTTAAATAGTATAATGAATGTTAAATGTGATATTAAAAATAATTATTCAGTAGATAAACCTACTTGTATTCCATTTGAAAACATGGATTCTTCGCCAGAAACACAAATGCCACCACAAGCAAAAAATTTAGGATTATATGGTGGTGAAGCTGTTACTACTCCTTGGTTACCTAAACCAAATGTCCCTACTGCTACAAATTATATGAAGCAGTTGGCATCCGCCAATCCTCCACCAGGTGCCATGGAACAATATGTTGAACTTAATAGGTTAGGAAATAATTTCTCGCCATCTCCAGCCGTGAAATGGTATGCGGATACTAATAAAGTAAATTGTGGTCCTTTTAATATTAAAGGGTTATAATTTTTATGTAATAATTTTATTTATAATTATTTATAACTATTTTAATTGATTTAAATAGACACATTTCAAATGTTATATTTGTATATTTTATTTATAATTTATTATGCTTTAGGAATAATGTTTTTTGTATATATTGATTTCAATAAAGTTAATTATATCTATATCCCAAATAAAAGTCAATTTATTAATGACTAATTATAATAAATTCCGAATAATTTTTAATAAATTTTTAATAAATTTATAGTATTATAGTATGATACTTTTACAATTAATAATAGTTATAGTATTAGTTTTACTATTAAATGTAAATGAAGCTAAAGAAACATTTTATGATGATTATGAATTTTGTCCAGGTACAGATTTAATAGATGCCGATCCATCAAATTCATATGCCAATCCCAGTAAAGGATGGTGTCAAATGCGCTATTATCAAAACCCAAATGTAATAAATGGTAAAACGATAGATGATGTGAATAATTGTTATATTAATGATTCGGATTCGGATTCGGATTCGGATTCGGATACATTATTAGGAACAAATAGTTGTCCTAATTCATAATACTTAAATCATATTCATATAAATTTTTGAAATAAAATTGATTTCAAAGTTTCATAATATATGTATAACAATACATACTGAAAGATGACCGCTAACTTTGATGAAACGTACGGCACCATGGTTCAACCTGAACAAATCAAAATACCAATGAAACCACATCAATTGACTATTCTTAAAGCAGCTATTAAACTCGAAACAGAACAGTTGGAATTTGAAGACGACACTTCAAAAATGAGTCTAAAAACTAAATTTGGAGTATTGTGTGATAATGTGGGTTCAGGTAAATCATTGGAAATGTTGTCTATTATAGCATATGAGAAATCGTGTAGAAAGAAGGTTGATAAAAATTATAGTTTGGAAAATATGTTGTCTATGACGATTGATCATACAGAAGAAGTAGAAGAAGATGTGTTGCCTCTTAATATTATTGTAGTTCCACATACAATTATTGCACAATGGTGTGATTATATTTCGAATTATACAACTCTTACATACTATCAAATTAATTCAAAAAAAACGTTGGACGAATTTAATACGAATTTTGATGACCATAGTAAAAGTGATATTCTTCTAGTTGCTTCTACTCGCTATAGAGAATTTGATGTGTTGTGGATGATGAAATGTGAAAAATTAGTGTCTCGTCTAATTTTTGATGAAGCAGATGTGATTCGTATTCCGAAAATCACAGAGATACCAGCATCCTTTTATTGGTTTATGACTTCTTCCTTTATGGCATTACAAAACCCATATGGTCTTCGTCAATGGGTAAATCAGTTGGGAGAAGTAAATACTTACTATAATTATGAACAAGGTTTTACGAATAAAGTTCAGGTTGCTGGAATTACGAATACAGGATTTATTTTGAATATGTTTAGAAATTTGCATAAGTCTCCTCAAAAAATGAATATTTATCCAGCTATATTTCTTAAGAATAATGATGACTATATTAAAAAATCGTTTCAGCTTCAATCGCCTGAAATTATTAAAATTATTTGTAAAAACCCAGTCATTCTTAATATTTTGGATACTATTGTAAATGCCGAAACAGTTGCGATGATTAATGCCGGCAATATTCAAGGAGCAATGGAAAATATGAATTGTTACAAGGTAGAACATAATAATCTGATAGAAACGGTAACCCAAGACCTTGAAACTGAACTTAAAAATAAAAAGATTGAATATACAATGAAAAGTCAAATGACATATAGTTCACCATATGCCAAGAAACAATCCCTAGATAAAATAGAACAGGCAATTGATACAATTGAATCAAAAATTAAGTTGTTGATTGATAGGATTCACGACCATGATATGTGTGGTGTTTGTTTTGATTCTATAGACAATAAAACGATTCTTAATTGTTGTCATTCTGCCTATTGTTTTGAATGTGTTAGTACTTGGTTGAATACCAAAAATATTTGTCCTCATTGTAGAAGTAATATTACTTCTGAGAATTTGCTTATTGTTTCTGATTCTATCAAACCTGAAGTCAAAACCCCGAAAGAAGAACACGAAACAAAATTCAATAAACTTACAACTATTATTAAAGATAGAAAGGAAGAATTGGGTGATGCATTTAAATTCCTTATATTTACTGAACATGAAAATCTGTTTAACGAGTTGATGCCTTTTCTTGCCAAACATAACTTGAACCAAGCACAAATTAAAGGTGCTGGAACAACTATTACTAAACAAGTTGCCAAATTTAAAGCAACTAAACAATATGATGGCGATGATGTAACTGATTGTCTTCTACTAAATGCCCGATTTTGTGGAAATGGACTTAATCTAGAAAATGCGACAGACGTTTTCATTTATCATTCAATGTCTAAAGAAATGACTAATCAAGTTATTGGACGAGCCCAGAGACCAGGAAGAACAACAACTCTAAAGGTATGGCATATGTGCTATGAAAATGAAGCGTGATTTAAAAATATATGTATAGTATAGTATATATTACATATATTACATTACTTACAGTTTAATTGACTATCTATTTTTTATTTTATATTTATAAAGATATTACTATTATAAGTAATAGTAATATGGGAATTCCCTTATTTTTTAAAATCATTTCCGAAAAATATGATGATAGTCTATTAGATACTATAGATTCTAAATCTAAATCATTATTTTTAGATATGAATTGTTTAATTCATCCCTGTTGTAGAAAGGTATTAGACGATAATTATTCACACAAACATAAAGAAAACTATGAAAAACGTATGTTTACCGAAATAAAATGCTACTTAGAAAAAATAATACAATTTTGTGAACCTGATTTTATTTATATGGCTATTGATGGGGTGGCACCCTGTGCCAAAATGACCCAACAGAGACTAAGACGATTTAAAACGCGATTAGAAAGACAAGAATTAAACACTATAAAAGATCAATTAAATATAGAATATCCTACTGAGAATTGGGATACAAATGCCATTTCTCCTGGTACAGATTTTATGATAACACTAACAAAAACATTATCTCATTATATAAATACTGATTCTATATTTAATGGGAAAGAAGTAGTATTAAATGGACCGAATATACCAGGAGAAGGTGAACATAAAATATTGAATTATATTCGCAAACATACTATTAATGACACGATGTTAATTTATGGATTAGATGCTGATCTAATTATGTTGGCTTTATCAAGTGGTAAGGAAAATATTTATTTATTGCGCGAATCTGTTGAATTTGGACAACCGAAACATGGCGAATTTATGTATATGGATATAGACCAATTAAAATGTAATATAATGGCGGATTTTAAAGAACGATTCTTTATGATTAGTTTAAATTCTAATACTATTCTTGAAAAAGATTTTTTGGTAAATTTGATAGATGACTATATATTTATTTGTTTTTTGTTGGGAAATGATTTTTTACCACATATATTATCATTAGATTTGCGGAATGATGGTTTAAATTTAATTATGGATGCCTACATTAGCACATTTATGAATTTAAAAGAAAATTTAATCACAAAAGACTATACAATTAATACCTATTTTTTGAAATCCTTAATCAAATTATTAAGTGAACATGAAGATAAGATTGTATTGGAATTATTTACTAAACGACATAAATTAAAAAAATATTTGAAAATAAGGTCGGCTGATAATGAGTATGATAGGAGAGTAGAAATCTTAAATAATTATCCAATATTGAATATGGATGAAGAATATAGAATTACCAATCCAAGTTTATATTGTTCTGATTGGAGAAAACGATATTATAAACACTGTTTTGATATGACTCAAAAGAGTGAAATAGATGATATTTGTGAAAACTATTTTGAAGGATTAGTATGGACCTTTAATTATTATTTTAAAGGGTGTGTCTCTTGGAGATGGAATTATCATTATAGTCATGCTCCGACTTTAAAAGATCTAACTATTTATTTGAATTCTATTGAAGATATAAATAGGTATACTAAGTATTTTGTGTCTAAATCTAAACATCAAATCCCAGTATCTCCAATAGTTCAATTAATGACTATTATGCCTAAAACTAGTATGGAATTGTTGCCCCCAAATTATCATAAATTAATGACCGATTTAGATTGTCATTTATTGCATTATTATCCAGATAGTTATAAATTAGATACCTTATTTAAAAGATATTATTGGCAATGTGTACCTATATTACCACCGATTCATTTAGATGTCATCCAAAAAAATGTTGAAAAAGTTAAATGTTCCAAGGAAATAAAAGAGCGATATGGGGTTGGAACATTAATAATTAAAGAAAAATAATATTAAAAAAAATTATATAATATTAAAAAATTTTAAAAATGATACTACATCTCATCAATTTCTTCACTAACGGACATATCTAAAACTAAATAAGGTTCATCTTTTGGGGTTTCTCTTTTAGTTTTTTGTTGGGAAATTTCATCATTAAAATCAAAATTTATGTCGTTATTTTCTTCTACTTTTCCTTTTACTAATTCAACATTAGGTATTAAACTTTGTTTTTTTAAAATACGACTCTCATCATTATTATATCTATGTATAATATCACCTTTAGATTTATCAAAATCTCTAATAGAAAGTAAAACGATATCTTGTTCATTGATCCAAACCTTTTTACGCATTTTACCACAAACATGGCATAATTTTTCACTCAAAATAAAATCACCTTTAGGGTCGGTTTCAAAACAGGTCACAAGAAACCTTCTACCGCCAACAGTTTTAGATACTTGTCCGTAAAGTTGACCTTCTTTGGCATAATCAATAGGTCTATTCATTTCGGTAGCACCATTTTTTCCTTTTTTTCGTTTATTACCACCTCTAATATTTGTTTTTGGCATAATTATATAGATAGATATTACATAAATATATCATAAGTTTTTAAATGGATATAAAATTTGTATTAATATAATAGTAATGAAATTGGTGATTTTTCAGAGGTTTGTCAAATTAAAGTTAATTGCAATTAAAAATATTAATCATGATCTTCAATTACTTGATATGTATATTTTTAAAGTAATGGAACATCTAAATAATATATTTTCATTAAATTTAATATCATATCATAAATATAGTTTACATTTACAAACTCTTGAGAATATTTTAATGAAATATAATAATTTACCTAATAGATATACACTAAAAAATAAAATGTCTATATTGGAGATTCGTGAAAAAATTAACTTTTTATTTGACAAATTAAAATCATTATGTGAATATTGTGGGATAGGCTCTTTATTTTTATTAATACAATTGACAACTAAATTAAAAAAATCATATTTTAAATCAAATGGACTATTAAATTTTATAGAAACGATTTTTATCCCAATA
>ENA-UZWU01011975-UZWU01011975.1-metagenome-genome-assembly--contig:-Day-4--1m-contig-11975_pt2 | contig 25712 bp, 18 predicted proteins | sample MGYA00260345_ERZ794905 | MGnify/ENA metagenome assembly ERZ794905
CGCTCGCGCGCACCCCCGCTCACATTTCCCCCAAACGCACTCGTCTAGGCTGCTCTTCACCGGAAGGCACTCTTCTAAATTCGCGGCTCTAGATCTTAAATTCTAAGCCCTGGACCTCAGAAGCTAAATTACGCACTTCAAAGTATGTGCCAGCACCTAGTGCATTTTTCGCCGGCTTAGCCGGCGGGAAAGCGCTGAGTTCGAAAAGATCGGTGCCGTTTGATGTGCTGCCAAGAAGTACATCTGAGCAGTGCTGCCAACCGCGAGCCCTTTTTGCTTCGACCTCGCCGCTCAAGCGCGCGATGCTCTTGCCTACCGAGTCGTCAGCCTATGCGACGGCGGTTCGGCAGGCTCAATTACTTTTTCAAAGAGAATACTATGATTAACATTGCCATGAATAACAGAACAAGATTTCGCCAATTACCTACGTTAAACAGCTCTCCAACGGCGAGTAGCTCGTTTGCAACCCGCGGCGACAAGACACTGCAACTCCGACGGAAGGCGCTCGCCTGTAGCATTGTCGCTGCGCTCGCTGGCTCTTTTATCCCTTTCGCGCACGCTCAAAATGGCGTCGAAGACGACAGCATTCAGTCGATCTTTGTCTCCGGTAAGCGTCGAGCTTATCAGGGAAATTTTGATGAACTAGAAAACCCGACCTCGGTGCAGCTAATAGACGAGGAGCTTCTGCAGGAAGTGGGCGCATTGAATCTAAACGAGGCACTGGACCTGTCAGCATCCGTCGCGCGGCAGAACAATTTTGGCGGACTTTGGAACAGCTTTTCGATTCGCGGTTTTTCCGGCGACATCAATTTGCCCAGCGGCTTCCTCGTTAACGGCTTTAACGCGGGCAGGGGGTTTGGCGGCCCTCGTGACATCTCCGGCATCGAGTCTGTTGAGGTGTTAAAAGGCCCGCGCTCAGCGCTGTTTGGCCGCGGCGAGCCCGGCGGCACCGTTAACATCACCACCAAGCGGCCGCAGTTTGAAAAAAGCGGTGACGTACGCGCGACCGCTGGAAGATGGAACCAGCTGCGCCTCGAGGGCGACTTGCAGACCACACTGGGCGCCGAGGATCAGGTAGGCGTTCGACTAGTAGGCTTTCATGAAAACTCGGACAGTTTTAGGGAGACAGTAGAGACCCAGCGTTTTGGCTTCTACCCCTCGGTCACAATCGATTTATCGGACGATACAAGCCTGACCTACGAGCTGGAGCTGACACAGCAAGAAATCCCATTTGACCGCGGAGCCGCTTACTCAAGCGAGTTTGGTTTCACGCCTAGGGAAACCTTCGCAGGTGAGCCGGGCGATGGGCCCATTGAGACAGACGTACTGGGCCACCAGTTTGAGCTGCAGCATAATTTGTCTGACAGCTGGAGTGTTTTGGCGGGTCTTGGCTACAGAGAAACGACTTTCGAAGGCAATGCGTCGGAGGCAAATTTTGGCGGGCGGCAGACCTACTTCACCGACGGCCAAACCCTTTCGCGCTTCTTTCGCTACCGCGACTACGAATCGGATTACACAGTGCTGCGCGCTGAGCTTGCCGGCCAGTTTGAGACCGGATTGCTAAGTCATCGGCTGATAGTGGGCGCCGATTACGATCGCTTCGATAACGCTATGCTGATCAAGCGTTTTCGTCCGGGCTGGTTTGGCGCGGGCAACGATATCAGCGGTTTAGACCCCGCAGCCTACCTGTTCCTTGACGTGAACAATCCAGTTTATGGCGCTTACCCGCAGCCTGTGCCTGGGCCCAATACAGACCGGCGCGAGAAACTCAGTGGAACGGGTGTGTATGTGCAGGATCAAATCAGTATTGGAGAGCGTCTGCAGATTCGCCTAGGCGCGCGCTTCGATGATTTCGATCAGGACCTGACTAACCTGCGCGCGACGCCGGCAACGACAAACACAACCTCAGATTCTCGAGTTTCACCGCAGATTGGCGCTGTTTATTTAGTCAACGACGGACTCAGCGCTTTTGCCAGCTATGGCGAAGGATTCCGGCAGCAAACCGGTTCCGATTTTAACGGGAGTCAGCACGACCCAAACCTCACTGAATCTGCAGAGTTTGGCTTTAAATGGGATGTCGCGAACAATTTTTCGGATCTTGCGGGTACCGTTACCCTGGCGTTCTTCCAAGTGGATCAGAGCAATATTCTGGTCAACGACAACCGCCCTGAGGCTACGGCAGCCGGATTCTTCTCTCGCTCTGCGGGCGAGGCACGCAGCCGTGGTGTGGAGCTAGATGCCAGCGTGTCAACGGCAAACGATGTGAATATTTGGTTCTCCTACGCCTACACCAATGCCGAGTTCACTAACAGTAACCCCGACGCCGACTTTGGCGCGTTGATAGAAGCCGGCGACCACCTGATTAACTCACCTGAAAATCAGCTCAGTCTCCAAGTCAGCAAGGGATTTGTTGCTGCGAGCAAGCCGTTACAGCTGGGCGCCGGTATGCTTTACACTGACGAGCGTGTGGGCTGGACAGGCTTCGATTTTTCTTTACCAAGCTACAGAACCGCGCGTCTCTTTGCAGAGATAGAGATGACTCAAGACTTTTCGCTTCGCATGGACTTCGACAATGTCTTTGACGAGACCTTTTACACCAATTCCTATGCTGACGTGTGGGTTGAGCCGGGTACGCCGCGACGCTGGAGGCTGTCGGCTTCCTATGCTTTTTAGACTAAACCCTGACGTCTGTGCACCACCTAACCTGAAGGAGAGCAGTAGATGAGTGAATACACCTTAGAGGCCAATGATCTTGAGCTTGTGCGCGGCGGCAAACACGTCCTCAAAGGAATGTCGTTCGCACTCAAGCGGGGCGAAGTATTCGCCCTACTTGGCGGCAACGGCGCAGGTAAATCGACCACGCTGCTGAGCTTTATGGGCTTGCTCAAAGCCAGCGCGGGGAGCGCTAAGGTGCTGGGGCGCAGCGCCGCCGACGCGCCGGAGGCGGTGAGGAAAAACATCGCCTATTTGCCAGAGAGTGCTGCACTCTATGAGCATCTCGATGCCAGGGAGAACCTCGACTACTTCCTTTCGCTCGCGATGCAGCAGCCAAGTCGTGAGGGTTTGGAAGAGGCGTTGAATACGGTGAATTTGCCGAAGGACTTTCGCGACAAACCACTGCGACAGTACTCCAAAGGCATGCGCCAGAAAGTCGCGATAGCGCTAGCTGTGTTGCGGGCGACGCCGATTCTTCTTCTTGATGAGCCGACCTCAGGACTAGACCCGGCTGCCGTAGAGGATTTCCACAGCCTGATTTCCGAGCTGTCTTCTCGCGGTATTACTGTGCTTATGGTCACCCACGATCTGTTCGGCGCCTGTCAGGTTGCCGACCGCGTGGGCCTGCTTAGCGGGGGGCTGTTAGTAAAAGTGTTCGAGTCCAACGCCGAGGGTGCTGTAGATATCAACGCGGTGCGGGATGTGTTCCTCGCAAGGGAAGCAGCCCAATGAATAAGGTGTTGAGAATTACTAAAGATGAGATTCGCTATTGGCGTCGCTCCCAGCTCGCTTGGCTTGTACTACTCGCGCTGCTCGCGACTTCTGTCGTCGCGGCGACTGTCTCTAATTTTGAATCCGAGGGCAGGGCAGAACAGAGGTCGCTGCAGCAGGCTGAGGCCGACGCGATCTTTCAAGCACAGCCGGATCGCCACCCACACCGCATGGTGCACTACGGCCACTATGTTTACCGGCCCGCTTCGCCGCTTGCGGCAATCGACCCGGGCATAGATTCGATGGTGGGCACCTCTATTTTCCTAGAAGGTCACCGCCGCAATAGCGCGACCTTTGCAGCGGCAAAGGAGACGGGGCTGCTTGCTAGGTTTGGAAGTTTCTCCCCAGCATTTGTTTTGCAGACTATCATGCCTTTGCTTCTCATTGTCTGTGGGTTCTCTGCGCTCACTCGGGAGAAAGAGAGCCGCACGCTGTATCAGCTAATCGGCCACGGCGTGTCGGGCAGGACCATCGTCTTAGGCAAATTTATCGCCCTGTCCGGGCTTGGCGTGGTGGCGCTGCTGCCGCTGCTGGTGCTGGGACTGATTGCCAGAGACAGTTCGCAGTTCGCTGCGCTGCCTTCGCTGCTAGCCCTAGGCGCGGGCTATCTAGTTTACCTAGCTTTTTGGGCTGCGCTGACAGTAGGTGTCTCTGCGCTGCTGCGATCTTCCGCGCTGTCGCTTTCAGTCCTACTCGCAGTGTGGCTTGTCGCCGTAGTGATAACGCCTCGGGTTGCTAGCGAGGTAGCGCTCGTTGCTGTCCCCCCCCCGAGCAAGGTTGAAACCGACCTGGCAATCGCGGAGACCCTGCGCGCCGGCGGCGACAGTCATGATGTGGAGGACGCGGCGTTCAATGATCTGCGGTCTGTGACTCTGGCTGAATACGATGTTGAAAGCATCGAAGAGCTGCCGTTCAACTATCGCGGCCTCGTAGCGCTGCGTGGAGAAGAAGCAGACACAAAAGTGCTCAATGATCTGGCAGAGGCGCAGTTTGAGCAAGAGCTAGCGCAAAAAAAGCTGCTGGAAGGCTTCTCGGTGCTATCGCCAGTCATCGCCCTGCGGTCGTTCTCTATGTCGCTAGCAGGCACGGCTTTACAGGACCATCATCATTTTTTACGCAGCGCTGAGGACTATCGCTTTGACATGGTGCAGACCTTCAATCGTTTACAAATGTCTCAGATGAGCCTTGCTGAGGATTTGGCTCGCAACGACAGCGAAGCCGCGGCTCAGCGCACAAGAGTGAGTGCGGACACCTGGCAGGAGATGCCAGTGTTTGAACTGCAGCCGCTTACATTCGCCGAGCGCTTCGCGGCGGCGGCGGGAGTCGCCGTGACTCTTTTGCTCTGGCTCCTCGCAAGCGCGTCACTTCTTTTATTCTCAACACGAAGGTTATTGTCATGAAGCTTAGTCATAGACTTCGTCAGGAATTTATTTTCCTCAGTAAAAGCCGAGCGGCGCTGGCCGTGCTACTCACGCTGTTTTTTGCGAGTGCCCTAAGCGTGACGCTGGGTTTGAGCTATGTGGCCCAAGAGCGGATGCAGATAGCAGAGCTTATCGAACGTGATACTCAGGAGAGAGCTTTCAAGCGCGGGCAGGCAGTGGACTTCGGCGGCGCGGCCTATGATGTCTTTCACGCCGCGTGGAATGAACCCTCGACGCTTGCTTTTGCAGCCGTTGGTCAACGCGATCTAAATCCAACGATGATGCGCATCCGCGCGCTCGCTATTGAGGGTCAGATCTATGAAACCGACAGTGTGAACCCGGAACTTGCGCTAGCGGGCCGCTTTGATTTTTCTTTCGTCGTGGCATACCTGCTGCCGCTGATTGTGATTTTCTTATTTTATGACCTGATCTCAAGTGAACGAGAGAGCGGCCGATTGAATTTGCTGACTGTCTCTGCCAGCAGCGCGCGGCTGCTCTGGCTACCGAGGATAGCCCTGCGAGTAAGCGGTGTTCTCCTTGCCGCGCTTCTGCCGTTCTGGCTGGGCGCGGTACTGGAAGAGAGCGCCTTGGGCGCCGTCACGGGGCTTAGTCTTACCGTTGCGCTGCACTGCCTGTTATGGACCGCCTTGGTTCTATTCATTGCTTCGCGACCAGCGCTGCGGTCAGAATCCATTGCGGCAGCAAGTGTCGGCTGCTGGCTCTTGCTGACTTTAGTAGTACCTATCGCGGGTAAGACCTACATCGAAAGCAGTGTTTCCGGAGCGCAGGGCGCGGAGGTTGCGCTTGTACAGCGCGAGGCGGTAAACGGCGCCTGGGATCTACCTAAAGCGGTGACAATGGACGCGTTCTATGCTTCCCACCCCGAGTGGGCGGACTCAGAGCCGGTCGGTGAGGAGTGGCACTGGAAGTGGTACTACGCTTTCCAGCAGGTGGGTGATGAAACCGCAGCGCAGCTGGCACGGGACTACCGTCAAAGCATGCTCGCGCGGGACACGCTCACAGCGAGTGTGGCACTGTTGAGTCCGGCTGTGGCGGTGCAGCGCGCCCTTGAGTCCTTAGCCGAAACTAATCTGCAGGCAAACTTGAGGTTCGAGGATGAAGTGCGGCGTTATCACGAAACTATTCGCCGTGCCTATTACCCTGTTCTGTTCCGCGAAGTGCCCTTTAGCGAAGCACGCTTGGCGCAAATTGAAATTCCGGCGTTCGATGGATAACGGGGATTGTGAACCTTGCACTAGGATGAGTTTCTCATGAGTCGGCCAAACGCACTAACACCCGACAGTCCCTCTGCAGGGTGACAGAATAATATCGACACCCTAGTTACTATCTAAAAAAATGAGGATGAGTAGTCGAGCATCTTACCTAGTTTTCCTTTTAAAATTTAGGTGCAGCAAGTGCCAGCGGTAATTTCGACTTATGAAACAGGCGTTAGCCTCTCCCCGCCACCTTAATCATACCCGCCTTGGTATTTTTGGGCATTTTGGAGAGGCCGCGAAAACAGCAGAAACGAGCGTGTGCAACCATTGAGCTAAAATGGGTTTGGCCGCTGATTAAGCTTTTACCAAGTTAAAGTGGCATTCGAACAGTTGGCTTCAGCTGAGGGTTGGTGCTTCGTGCATTTTTGTCAGATTCAATCGGAGAAAAAACCTTCAGAGTGTTAATTTTTGCACCGGGTAAAACAGGTTCAATGCTACGCTGAATTTCTTCTAGTGTTCCGCATATTTTGTCGCTATTTTGATTCCTGCCAATCTGTATTTGCATGCAGGTTACTTGTTCTGGGCTGGCGACCGTTAGGTTGTAGGCTGTGATTTCAGCCTCACTCATTCGATTGAAGTCGGGCGTGACCANNTCTTCATTGGGTAGCCCTTTCTAGTTGTGGCTCGTGTTAATAGTGAAATTAACTATGGCAATCAAGTAGGACTAGCTTTTACCTATCCCGCGCATTGCTACCACGGAAATGATAAGCGCTATAAGTGCGAAGTCTATAGCAGTGTAATCACGTCCTGCTAACTCGGTGTTCAAGATCATTAGAAGGAGTAGGCCGAGTCCGTAATAGGCTATTGGCTTCATAATTATTCATTCATTATTATCTAAATTATTTCGCTTACTTTCTTTCAACTTATTTAGGCTCATCTTATCTTTGAAACTTAATACGATTGCGCTTAAAGCGAGAAATAGAATTCCAAGGCTTTCATAAACTATATTGATAGGGTCACTGCCTTTAGTAGTCAGAACAATCATTCTTGTCAAAGCTGTAATAGCAATAATCAAAGGCAGAGTCACCGGGATTCGATTGTCTCGATAAAAAGCTCCAACCATTCCTAATATCTCAGCATAAATAAATAATAAGAATAAATCGGATAAAGCCATTTTATCTTGATTATCAAACCAACCTAGAATATCGATTCCTGCAGCCCATACAGTGCCGCCTACGATAAAAAGTAACAATAGTCGCTCTAAATTAATAATGCCTAAGCTAACTAATTCATCGAATTTTGAATTTTTGATTTTGCCTCCGGCTCGAATCATTTCTGTCAAAAGGAATTATATTTTCCGTCTAATTTTCGTAGCAGCCAAATACCAAACCATGTCGATACAATGGCTTTAACTGTTTGATGAATAATTAATGGTATTGAAAGCACCCAATCTAGTAAGGACTTCGGCATCCATGTGTACATCCAATCAATTACTGGTATTAGAAATTCTAGTTGATTAGTAATGAATTCCAAATTAGACAACGAAAATAGACTGTAATCAGAAACCGAAATTATGTAAATCCCCCATAAAACCAATGCGATCTGTATAGGAGATGACCATATGCATATATAGGCTATTGCTCGAATCATTTTAATCCGCTCCATCCTTTTGCTGAGTGTAGTCTAGGTCAGCTCTAGTTAATGTGCGTTGCTAACCTACAAACCGAAGAGTGTTTTAAACGCCACCTCAGCGCCTGTGACTTGGATTAGTAATAGTCCAAATATACCGCAAAGTGCATAGGTGCTAGTGGCGTTAGTCGATTTAAAGCCTGACCCAATCATGGTTATGATCATGGCTAGCCACATAAAAGCTACCCACCCCCATAATAACCATCCAAAAAGCGAGGATAAGTAGTCGAGGATCATATTTGGCCTTCCTTTTCAAATTGAGCTTCAGCAAATGTTGACAGTAACTATAACCATTAACGCAGGCGTTAGCCTCCCCCCGCCCCTAATTAAGCCCCGCCTTGGTATTTCTAAGCCACGAGGCAGGACTTCAGACTCTAGCCACCGTGAGCAGCGCAGACTGAGATTGTGAGACTTTGGAAACTTACCTGTCTGTACCTAAAGGTGAGTGGTGGATACGCCTAAGCACTAATTAGTGCAAACGCCCTTGATAGCAATGAAACGGTCAGGCGGGTCAATGTGCATGATGTAGCTCCTGTGGTTAGTGGAGCTGCCACCATAGGGCAGGGTTTGGGACGGCATGTGTACACGCTCCTTATGCTCTGTGCCGGCAGGTGCTTAAGACTGAGATCAGCGCTATTATTGGTTAACTGAGTGCGAAAAAAAACTGCGGGGCGTGTGACAGGATGGTTATCAAAACCATCTCTTGTTTAGAAAAATGACGGTATATTTGACGGTATAAACTAAAAATAATTATATAATATTCATATAAATCAATAGCTTAAATTTATATTTCGGGAGTTGCCCCCGCCACCATAAATACTTCCCGTAACGTCCGAGAAGACTTCTAAGCCCACTACTTGTTTGTGGGCTTTTTTGTGCCTTTTGATCCGCCGAGTTCTTAGCTTGCTAGAGAGGAGATTAATGCTAGAGCGGAAGAACCGCCTATCCAAAGCCCTACAGTAAATAGTACCGGATTCACTTCACTCCACTCTTTGACGGAGGGGATGTAAGCCCTAGCACCTAACAAGATGATCATCCACGCAAGCGCTGGCCAGTAGGATTCATCCATTGGGAACACTATAAATCGAAGAGTGTTCGGAACGGCACTTCAGCTCCGGTAACTTGGATCAGCAGCAACCCGAAAATACCGCACAGTGCAAACATGCTTGTAGCGCCAGTTGATTTAAATCCTGACCCTATCATGCTTATGGTCATGGCAAGCCACATGAAACCTATCCAGCCCCATATCAACCAACCGAAAAGAGATGAAAGGTATTCTATAATCATATTTTACGATCCTGTAGTGGTCTACTAATTGGCGACTGGTCCTCAATGAGCAGTCCGCCCTTTCGATCGCTATTGTAAGTGCTTAGGGGTAACTAGAACAACAGTGATAGCGAAGTCATGCTCTGCCGATTAATGAAGTTCTACCTTAGGGTTGTGAGGTTGTCGCTGCAGTTCGACTTATTCAACGCCAGTGCTTATCGGAATAAATCGGGCAAGTTAGAAAACTGAGGAGCACAAGCATTGCCTCCAAGGAGCCACACACTTTATATTTGAGCTCAAAGATCTTTTTTATGACTGGGCAGTTTAATAATCATCTATGATCGATCTCGTTGTAATATTTGAAATAATTCCCTATGCTCACCTCATGATTCCAGCTATTGAAACTTGTGAGTGCCGACTTCAATCGTCCCAGAATAAGCTGCGAATATAACAAAGAGGTGCCGACATTGTATTTTTTAACAAGGAAAATTAGCATGAATAGGAAAGTCGCATTGCCTTCATTTATATATTTAATTCTGTTTCCCCTGCTAGGGGCTTCGGCAACTGTACTTTCGCAGTCAGATGACGATGCCCTTGCCGTACTGGTACCCGGTGGAGGAACTTATAGCCGTTCAATAGACTCGAATTCCGGCCTTGCTCAGACATTTTTCGATCAAGGCTTGCGAATGGCATGGGGGTTCTATTTCCCTGAATCAATCGCCTCTTATCAAGAAGCCTCGCGGCTGGATCCTATAAACCCGATGCCTTATTGGGGTGTAGCACACGCCGCAGGCCCTAATCCCAATAGTAGGTATGTAAATTTGCCGGATGATCCGCAAGGAGCAGGTTTGGCGGCGATCCGTCAGGCGCTTGATCTAGCGAGCAATGGGAGCCAGCTAGAGCAGGATCTAATTAACGCTACATTTGTGCTCTACAATAAAGACGCGATACCCGATAACAGGGAAAGAGACTTTGCTTTTCTAGCTGCGATGCGCAGTTTGCACGAGAAGTATCCGAACGACGCTGATATTGCGACAGTCTTCGGTGAAGCTTATATGAACACCACGCGATGGGATTACTGGGAATCTGACGGTTCCGCTAAACCCGGCGCATTGGAAGGCAAAGCTGCGCTAGAGGCTGCTATGGCAATTGAGCCTAATCACCCCGGCGCTAATCATCTCTATATCCACTTAATGGAAGGTTCTGGTCAGCCTGAGCTCGCTATGCCGTCGGCACAGAAGCTTGAAGCGACTCTGCCCATTTCAGGCCATATGGTTCACATGCCGGGACATATCTATCTCCGTGTAGGAGAGTATGAAAAAGCGATTTTATCGAACGAAAGATCTCAAATAGTCGATGACCAGTTTGCAGAAATATGGGGTGACACTAATTTCCCTATGATCGGAACCTACCCTCTCTCCCATAAAATCCACAAACCTCATGCCCTCGATTTTGTTCGTTACGCCAACATGCTTCAAGGGAACTATGAGGGTGCAAGCGCAGCAGCCATTCAAAATTCGGGGGCAGGTATAGGATCTTTGGGCGGCAACAATAAGAATTCAGCACATGTCTGGATAACGGATAAAGTGTTCGGCAGATGGGATGAAATACACGCGAATAATGCGACAAATAAAGAGCTAGCCAATACGCCCTACTTAAAGGGCATGTGGGCCTACGTAATGGGCAGCGCCCATGCCGCCAAAGGGCATATTGCGCCTGCAGAGGCTGAACTTGCTCTTTTACGAGAACAAATTACAGCGGATGGTGTCAATGAATCTGGAGTTGGTCCAACTCCGGCAGACCATGTTCTAAGTCTTGCAATGCACGCATTATTCGGTGAGATCGAGGAGGCGAAAGGCAATTTTGATAATGCAATCATGCATTATGGTCACGCAGTTGAGTATCAAGATAATCTCAGTTACACAGAGCCGCCAGACTGGTCGCAGTCAATCCGACTGTACCTCGGTGCGGCCTTGTTGGCAGCAGATCGAGCAGACGAAGCAGAAGTGGTTTACCGTAAAGATTTAGAGTGGAATCAGCGTAACGGCTGGGCGACATTTGGCTTATATCAATCGCTTGAATCGCAAGGCCGAGCCCAAGAAGCGGCGATTGTTAAGCGACAATTTGATGAGCTCTGGCGAAACAGCGATGTCGAGCTTGTAAAGTCAAGAATTTGAGCCTCGTTGACTTGAATTGCGACTTCCTATTCGGATGCTAACTAGATCTGAATAGGAGGAGCTTATGCACCGTAACTATGCGTTTAAGATAAATGAAGTCGCAATGACAAGGAGGTAGTTTGCTCGGTACAAACATCAGATTTCTAAGAGCGCGCTGGTTGGTTACTCTCGCTGCCCTCTTGCCAATTCTCTCTTCTTGTGGGCGCAGCCAAACAGAAGATTCTTCGAGTTTAGAAAGCGAAACGGTTCATCTTCTAGACGAGCCCAGACATCGAACTGTTTATCATGAGGGAGATCTCTACCTTTTGGACGTGCAGTTAAATCCCGGTGACGAATCCTTAGAGCACATACACGATCAAGCGATTTTACTTACGAGGTTAAGCTCTTCTTCTGGTCCATTAAAGGGAGAGGTCAGTTCTATCATTGAATATGCTTCTTCACCGTTTACGCACAGTATAAGAAACCAAGGCGACTATCTTCTAAGAATTCTAGCGTTGGTAAACTCTTCATTAGGATCCGTGCAGCAAGACGACCTGCCTACCGGTCTTAATGTACCACCTCAACTCGAGGATCAATGGTTCCGATCGTATAGATTGGAATTAGAACCCGAAGAATCAACTCCTACAATTCGCCATCAAAATTCCGGGTTCATTACTCAGGTGTCCCCAGGAATTATTCACATTGAGCGTGAGGATGGAATAACGGAGGAACTCAGGCGTTCTGGAGATTGGGAATGGCAGCGAGGAGAAATAGCATACCGCCTTACGAACGTAGGCAATGACCCCGTTTCTGTGGTCATTAATGAAGCACGAAAGCGCTAAAAAATTAGAGAGTAGGGAAAGAATGGGATGCACATTCCGATGGTAAAAAATTGTCTTCTCATTGTTATTTTTTTAAGCTGCAACGCCTTTGGACAACTCGCAGAACACAACAGTGAGGGTCTCGCGTTCGGGCACGTTCGCCTCAATGTTTCGGACACGCAATACCATACTTCACTTTGGGCAAATCACTTTGGCGGGGTAGTAGCCTACGAAGGCGAAAGCACGATCATCCAGTTGCCTAACATGATGTTATTGTTAACTGGCGATGAGCAATCGATAGGATCGCGCAGTACAGTCATGGATCACATAGGGTTCAAGGTGCGAGATATCGAAACTTTTTTAGATAAATGGCGGTCAGCTGGCTTCGAAGTCGGGCGAGAATTTATAGGAGCCGAGGGCCAAAAGAACGCGTACATCACAATGCCAGATGAAATTTACGTCGAACTACAAGAGGATCAAGCGCTTCCAGTGGCCGTCAGTGCCTACCATTTACACTTTTATACGTCTGAATATCAGTCTCTTCTCGATTGGTATCTCTCTGCCTTCCAGTTATCCATTCGATCCCGTGGCAGTATTTCGACAACGACAAATGTACCGGGAATGAATTTGAGCTTTGCTGACTCATCCACGACACGATTCGCTACTAGCGGCTCTGCGATAGATAGCATTGGTTTTGAAGTCAAAAATTTGAATAGGACAGTTAACGAGCTGCGAGATAAGCAAATATCTATCGCCCCCGCCTCTAACTTTTTTACCTCGCTGGGGATAAAGTCTGCGTCGCTCATCGATCCGTCTGGCGTTACAATAATTTTGACGGAAGGGTTAATAAATTTCCCTTAAGTAAGTGAGACGTAAAAGCGAATGAAACGCCGACGCTTCATACAAAAATTTGGATGGCTTGGTGCTGGGTTTGGCCTAATTCCCGCATGCACCATGACTTCGGCAGATATTAAGCCAAACAAGACCTCTAAAGCGGAAAACTACTTTGGAGAATGGAAGACACAGGATGGCCTACCTGTGTTTGATTATCTTATTGATCAAGACGCTGATCTTAATTCGCTATGGGATCCGATTGATCGGCCAGAAAGCCGCCGCCATTTCCATGTTATTGGAAATCGGGCATTGCAAGTCGTCGCCTCTAATAGGGGAGACATTGGAATATTCGAAGAAAGGGAAGGTCACCGCTGGCTGTTCTATCAAGATGATCTTTACGGCTGTGGTCATTCGCTTATCCTTGAATCGGGAGGAGTGCGTTGGGGGTCTCTATACTCTGATCGTCCGAGAGACACTATACCGCTTCGGCAATTTGGCCCCACTCATTTCTCTGTTCACTCAGAATACGAAGGACTCAAGTTAGAGAGGACTATTTTATGTCCGGAAGGCGATCGGTCGTGGGTTTTGGTTAAGGTTCAATTAATTTTATCGCTTGACGCAGAGCCGCGCCAATTGACTCATATCGAGTCATGGCCGCTGCGCCCGAGATTTCTAAACACATTCCAGTCCGACGAACTGCGTGACAAGGCAGCTTTGCAAGTCAGTTACGACATCAATCGCTCGGTGCAAAAAATCGTCGCACAAGAAATTTTCAATGAACCAGCAGAGACGATAGGAGCGCCTGCGACATTACTACTCGAGGACTTAAGCCCAGAAAATAGCGGACAGATGTCAGCATTGGAAGATGATCAATGGCCTACACTGCAAATTGAAACTGGACTCGATTTAAAGCCAGGTGATACCCAAACTTTATGGTTTCGTGTCGGGCGTTCGACAGATGAAGAAATCTCGTCGCCTGAAAGTTTCTATGAGCAGCAGCTCAATAAGGTGAGGTCAAGAGTCCCTAAGGCAACGTCTCTCAACGCCCCTCATGTTACTCGCGAAATTCCATGGCATGTCGCCATGCTTTCGGGCGGGGCAAACAAAGACGCGATCCTAGGCGGGCACACCTTGAATCAGTCCTCAGTTTATGGATTTGGCCTGGGTGGGAATGCCGCTGCACGAGACTCTCTTCAACACGCGATTCCACTGGTTTATTCCGAACCTCACCTTGCGTTGTCTGTTCTTCGCAATACTTGTACCTGGGGCAGCCCAGACGGAGACCTGCCTTACGCTCTGACAGGAAATAAGAAGCCTCTTACCCAATTGCTGCGTCCCTCTGACCAAAACCTATGGGCGCTGTGGTTAGCGAGTGAATACGCGGCAGTAACCGGTGACTTGGCCGCGTTCGAGCTTCCTCAGCAATATCACCCTGATTATTCTGCGGCGAGTACGACGCTTAAAGATAATTTAAAAAAGCAGGCTTATTTTTTTATTGATTATGTTGGTCGAGGCCAGAATGGTCACGTACGTATTTTAAATAGCGATTGGAACGATATGGTTCTTCAAGACCCGATGATCGACAAGAACGCGATGATCGAAAAGGGAAGTTCGGTCCTGAACTCGGCAATGGGTAGCTGGGTGCTTGATCGATTTGCGCCGCTAATGGAGAACTTAGGAGAGCGCAACACGGCAGATCTTTGCCGGAGTACTGCGCATCAATTGCGCGAGTTGGTCGCCGCCAGTTGGAATGGTCGTTGGTTCGACCGAGGCTATGGCCCGCCTACTGAATCCCAGCCCGAAGGTACTGTGATCGGTCGAGATAGATGTTGGTTGGAGGTTCAACCTTGGGCGATCTTATGTGGAGCCGCATCAAGCGAACAATCAAGATCCCTCGTCGAAATATTTAAAACTGGGCATTGTATGCATAGTCCCTTGGGAGCGCGGGTTATTTGGCCTCCCGACTTAAGCAATAGCCGGGTAGGAGAGGGGACGCTTGGTGGCATTTGGTACTCTATTAACATGACGCTTATCTGGGCCACGGCAAAGATAGACCCAGAATTTGCCCTCGCGCAGTGGGAAGCGATGTCTTTGCAGCGCCATGGAGAAGCTTATCCATCTGTCTGGGAGGGCACTTTATCGGGTCCTGATGCCTGGAATGCACCGGAGTCGCCGCGCGCTGGGCGGACATGGTCGACTCCCGCATTCTCTATGCAGTCATTTCCCGTGAGTAACATGCACAGCCATTCTCAGCCGGTACTAGCCTGGCTGAGATTGCTAGGAATTGAACCTACAACAGAGGGCACCCTCGCTGTTAGGAGTTCTTATGAAAAAGCGCTGGGTTCTTATGTCAGCAGTACTTTCAGTGCTTCTTTTTAACATTGCGTGATTTTTCTGGACTCAGCACATTATCGGTCAATGTACGCAAAATCTAGAGGTAAGCAACGGCGGTCGCGAGCCCTGCTACCACCTCGCGCGAAGAGAATTTTTCCAGAAGCCCTATACGGACTCATCTCTGTATCGCTGAGGTTAAAGTGCTTCGTTAGCAGCAAACGGGTTTAGAAAAGGCTTTGGGGCGTTCTCCGCCTAAGGAGCTGCCATTGAAGATTAATGAACAGTAATTTTTTGCCAACACTGGCGCTGTTCCTGCATAGTCTTGTAGGTTAGAAATAGTTACCGCCCCGACAACTTCAGAAACTAGGAATCGTGAGTAGAGCCGCCATGAATTTATTCAGAAAACTGCTTAGATCATCAACACTTTTACGCAAATGCTACATTGGTGCCGTATTGTTTTGCGCACTCGTACCGGGCATTCATGCTGCCACTGCACAAGAAATGCCCACAATCGGCGAGACCGTTGCAGGCAACACAGCAATAGAGGGCTATTTCAACTTATATTGGGATGATGCCTCGGGCAATTTATACTGGGAGATAGACAAGCTCGACACCGAATTTCTCTATCAAATATCGATGGGCTCCGGCTTAGGTTCAAACCCGATTGGAATCGATCGCGGTCAGCTTCGCGGCACTTATGTGCTCGCCGCTCAGCGTGTGGGTCCGAGGGTGTTATTAGTTGAGCCCAACTACCGGTACAGGGCAACGAGTGACAATCCTTTAGAGGTGCAGGCAGTCAACGATGCGTTTGCGCCTTCGGTTATCTGGGGCTTCGATATCGTCGCGGCCGAAGGCGACAGTGTGCTGGTTGATGCCACCAATTTTTTCCTGCGCGATGCGCGCGATGTCGTTGGGCAGATTGCGAGAAGCAATCAGGGCGCGTTCTCGCTGGATACCTCACGTAGCGCACTATTTTTGGACAATACCGCGGGCTATCCAGAGAACGTCGAAGTCGAAGCGATGCTGACATTCACGAGCAGCAATCCTGGCAACTTGGTTAATTCGGTTGCCGCTAGCGGAAATTCGATAACCCTTCGCCAACATCATTCGATCGTAAAACTGCCAGACGACAATTTCGAGCCTAGGCTAGCTGATCCGCGCATTGGCACGTTCGGTCCCACTATCCAAGACTACGGCACAGACATCGATACCGACAAGAATGTCCGTCTCGTTGCTCGCCATCGTCTAGAAAAAGCCGATCCCACTGCGGCGCGTTCGAGAGCGGTTGAGCCCATCGTTTATTACGTTGATTCAGGCACACCGGAGCCGATAAAAACGGCGCTGATCGAAGGCGCCTCGTGGTGGAATCAGGCCTTTGACGCGGCCGGATTCATCGATGCGTTTCAGGTGCGCGAACTGCCCGCAGGTGCGGATGCTCAAGACGTACGCTACAACATGATTCACTGGACACATCGTCGCACGCGGGGCTATTCCTACGGTGGCTCGGTACAGGATCCGCGTACGGGCGAGATCATCAAGGGCAATGTTAACCTCGGCAGCCTGCGTCTGCGCCAAGATTATTTGATGGGTCAGGCGTTGGTGCCCGCTTTCGATTACATGGCAGAGGTGGTCGCGGATACCTCGGCTTCGGTGAATATGGCGCTGGACCGTGTGCGGCAGCTGTCGGCGCATGAGGTTGGGCACACGCTGGGATTTCCACACAACTATATTGCCAGCGCCTATGGCCGCGAGAGCGTGATGGACTATCCCGCGCCGCTAATCGAGATCACCGACGATGGCCGCATCGACCTGTCGAATGCCTATGTGCAGCGTATCGGCGAATACGACAAGCTCGCCGTGCGCTATGCCTACTCGCAGTTCGCCCCTGATGCCGATGCAGCCGAGGAGCTCGCGGCGATCGTGCAAGAAAGCCTCGATACCGGTTTGATATTCATGGACCACAATAACAATAATTTCCGCGGTGCCGGGCATCAATTCGCAGGAGTCTGGGACAACGGCGACAACCTTGTGGAGCATCTCAAGCACGAGATCGAAGTTCGCCGTATTGGTTTGGCGAATTTCAGTCAGAACGTTATTGATCGCGGCACACCGATTTCGGAACTCGAGTGGGCGCTATTGCCGCTATATATGCATCATCGCTTTCAGTTGAACTCTGCTGCACAGAGCATCGGCGGAGCGGACTATCGCTACGCCGTTCGCGGCGACGGTCAGTTACCGCTTACTATTGTGGAGGCTGAAGAGCAGCGCGACGCGCTCGAGACCGTCCTGTCTACGCTCACGCCTGAGTTCCTCGCAATCGATCCCGAAATTCTTAAGATGCTGCCGCCTTCTGCCCATCGCTACGCTGCCGGTGAGGCTTTTCCCGGCCGCACTCAACTGCTTTTTGATCCTCTAGGGGCGGCGGAAGCTGCGGCGAGTCTCACGCTCGAAATTTTGCTGCATCCCGCTCGCATGGCGCGACTCGTCGCCTACGGCAGCCTAGGTGACTACCCGAACCTCGAGGAGGTAGTCGATCGTCTGCTCGAGGTGACTTGGGGCGCGCAGACGCAGGGGAGTGACTATCTCACGCAGGTGCTGCATGTAGCGCAGCGCGTCACAATCAACGAGATGATGACTCAGGCCACGAGCGATGAAAACTCGGGAGAGGTGAGGGCGGTGCTTACGCAAGCGCTGGCACGACTTGCTAGCAGCCTTGAGAGCATACGCAGCCCCAGTTCGCATCAAGCGACTGCTGTGGCAGACATTCGACGTTGGCAGGCAGACCCGACGCGGAATGCGCCAGCCGAAGCACTGACAATGCCGCCGGGGGACCCTATCTGATTGCAGTCGTTGGGGGCGGCTCTTTGTAGGCTGTTGAGAGGTGAACGCACCTACTGTAATTATGCGGTAAGTCTCGATTTACGAATAACAAGTTACCGGCGATACTGAGTGTCGATTCCTAATAGGAGCAAATTATGCCCAAGTTAATTGCAAAAAAGTTTAGTGCCGGTCTCGGACTGCTCGTCGCGCTAGCCACATCTGCGCACGCGCAGCAGCAAGACACCTACGACTACTGGCAGCCTCAGCGCGAGATGATTAGCCGCGGTCAGCAGGCTGTCTTTATGTGCAATGGGCTGTTCACGTCCGAGCGCACGCTTGAGCAGGTGTTTAAAGATGAGTTGGCGTTTCTGCCGAATCCTATTGGCACTGCAGAGGGCGGGGACTATAGCGTCGACTGGGACTTAAAGGCTGTCGAAATTGGTGCGCCGGGCGCCGCGCCAACAATGCGTGCGGTGTTTCGCGAAGGCAATGGCTGCATTATTTTGCCGCCAGACCAAACCCTTGCAGATATCGACAAGCTGCCCGAATTGACCTTGCCCTACCCGCCCGCCAATCCTGCGCGAATCCCTTGGCCGGACGGCGATCTCGTTGAAGAAAAGCCGCTCCCTGCGTCTATCGATCAGGCGGCGCTGCTTGCCGCATCCGACTGGGCGTTCGACCGAGAGACACCCGAGCAAAAAACGATCAGTCTATTAATCGTGCACAAAGGTGAAATCGTTCACGAGCGCTATGCAGCTGGTTTCGATATGACGACGCGCACGCGAACTTGGTCGACGGCGAAGAGTATTGGTGCAACGCTTATCGGTATGCTCGTCGACGAAGGTAGGATGACGCTCGATGCGCCGCTTGGCTTCGACTGGTTGCCCGCGGCCGCCTCGCCAGAAGCTGATCCGAGAAACGAGATCACCCTACGGCATGTGTTAAATATGTCTAGCGGTCTCCAGAGTATCGACAATAACCGCCTCGAATACGCAACGGGCTCAGGCCTCTCCTATTGGGCGGGCGCGAGCTCTGTTACGGGTGCACGCAGTAGGGCGCTGATACGCGAGCCCGGCGCGCGGTTCGATTACGAAAATTACGATACGCTGCTCGCGGTTTATGCAATGAAACGCGAGTTGGGCGGCGAGAAAGACTATGCCGAATTCCCGCGCAAGGCGTTGCTCGATCGTATCGGTATGCGTAACACGCTGGTGAGCACCGACAGGTTCGGCGATTTCATTCTCAGCAGTCAGGTTTACACGAACGCGAGAGACTTGGCTCGCTTCGGCTTGCTCTATCTCAACGAGGGCGTATGGAACGGAGAGCGCCTACTGTCAAAAGAATGGATCGATTTTGTTCGAACCCCCGCGCCGTCGACAGAAGAGATCGGTAGCATTTATGGCGGCCAGTGGTGGCTTGTGCCAGATGATCGAGATGACGTGCCCAAAGACGCGTACTCCACCGTAGGCAATCGCGGGCAGTTCACCATCGTGGTGCCGAGCCATGATCTCGTTATCGTAAGAAAGGGGCTAGACTATGGCAGACAGGGCTTCGATCGTTGGGATTTAACGAGAGAAGTGCTGAAAGCCATTAACTAATTTTCTGCAAAAGACTGTCGATTGACGCTTTGGCATCGCCGTAGAACATTTGCGTATTTTCTTTAAAGAACAAGGGGTTTTCTATTCCGGAGTAACCGGTGCCCCTGCCGCGCTTACACACAAACACGGTTCGGGCCTTCCATACCTCTAGCACCGGCATACCGGCGATTGGGCTGCCCGGATCATCCTGCGCAGAGGGGTTAACAATGTCATTCGCGCCGATCACGATGACGACATCGGTTTGAGGGAAATCATGATTGATTTCTTCCATCTCCAAGACAAAATCGTAGGGCACTTTGGCTTCGGCCAAAAGAACATTCATGTGCCCCGGGAGTCTACCCGCAACGGGATGAATAGCAAAACGGACGGTTTTGCCTTTTGCGCGCAGTTTCTTGCTTAGCTCTGAAACAGCACCCTGCGCCTTCGCCACGGCCATGCCATAGCCAGGCACGATGACAACGCTGTCTGCGTCGTCCAATTCCTGTGCCACGCTATCGACGTCGGCTTCGCGCATCTCGCCCGAGATGCTGGCAGACGATTCTGATTCACCGCCCCATCCGCCCAAAATAACCGAGACGAAAGAGCGGTTCATTCCTTTGCACATAATGTAAGAAAGAATGGCACCGGAGGAGCCAACCAAGGCACCAGTCACGATAAGAAGGTCATTGCTGAGTGTGAAGCCGATTGCGGCGGCGGCCCAGCCCGAATAAGAATTTAACATCGAGACAACCACAGGCATGTCTGCGCCACCGATTCCTAGAATGAGGTGGCAGCCTAACGCGCCGGCGATTAGCGTGATCAGGATTAGCGTCCACAGTCCGCCACCCACGAGGTACAAATACCCAAGCCATACGCACAGCAGAATAGCCGCGAGATTTAAGATATGCCGACCAGGCAAGGTAAGGGGAGCGGAGCTGAGCCGCTCTGCGAGTTTGCCGTAGGCGATAAGCGAGCCTGTGAAGGTGATTGCACCAATAAAAAGACTCAACACCATTTCCACTTTGAGGATGCTTATTTCGACAGTTGACTTAGCCGCAATCGTCGCGGCAAACCCAGCCAACTCACTGACTGTCGCCGAATCGATCGCCGCTTTGGCGACAGTTAATTCGAGGTGAGCGTTGATGCCGATAAAAACAGCGGCAAGACCCACTAAGCTGTGAAAGCCGGCCATTAACTCCGGCATCTGCGTCATCTGCACGCGGTTGGCAATACTCCAGCCACCAACGCCGCCAAGAGCGATCATAATGCCCATCAGCACCCACTGCCCCCCAGCTGCGCCTACAGTGGCGACGACGGCCAAAACCATCCCGATAATGCCATACCAAATGGCGCGCTTAGCTTTTTCTTGGCCAGACAATCCACCTAGCGCAAGAATAAAGAGAATAGCCGCTACAACATAGGCGGCTGAAATAAGACCTTCATAACTGTGCATAACCTAACTCCGTTGGAACATGGCAAGCATTCGGCGGGTCACCAAAAATCCGCCGAAGATGTTGACCGAAGCGATCAAAATAGCGATCGAGGCGAGAGTCATCACAAGCCAGCTGCCAGAGACAACCTGCAGCAAAGCCCCGACGATGATGATCGAAGAAATAGCATTAGTGATAGCCATTAACGGCGTATGGAGAGAATGAGAGACGCCCCAGATAACATGAAAACCAATAAAAATAGAAAGCACGAAAACAATAAAGTGCTGCATAAAGCTGGGCGGCGCGACATAGCCTAACGCGAGGCATAAGAATCCGCCCACTCCGAGCATTAGCGCCGTGCTGTTAAGCGATCGCTGCAGTTCTCGGCGCTCGCGGTCAGCTTTCTCGTCGCCGGTTTCTACGACTTCCTTAGCCTTGGGCGCCGACGCTGCAATCGCCTGAATTTTTGGCGGCGGTGGTGGCCAAGTGATCTCGCCTTGATGCGTGACCAAGGCGCCGCGAATAACATCGTCCTCCATGTCTATTACTGCGACGCCGTCTTTGTTAGGCGTAAGATCGTCGATCATGTGGCGAATATTGTTGGCGTAAAGAGTCGAGGACTGCGCGGCCATGCGACTTGGGAAGTCGGTGTAGCCAACAATGGTAACGCCATTGTCGGTTACAAATTTCTCACCAGGTTTTGTTAGCGCGCAGTTGCCGCCACGCTCGGCAGCAAGGTCAACGATGACAGAGCCCTGCTTCATGCTCGCAACCATGTCGTCAGTCCACAGCTCTGGCGCGGGTCGATTAGGGATGAGCGCCGAGGTGATAACGATATCTACAGAGGGCGCCAGCTCACGAAATTTCTCGCGCTGCTTGTCGATAAAAGCTTGGCTAGAGGGCGGCGCGTAGCCGTTGGTAGCCGCGCCGTCGAGTTGCTCTTCATCGAATTCCAAGAAAACAAATTCTGCGCCCATCGATTCGATCTGCTCCGAGACTTCGGGGCGCACATCAAACGCCAGCGTAATAGCGCCGAGTGAGACCGACGTTCCAATAGCTGCGAGTCCGGCTACGCCAGCACCCAGCACTAATACTCTCGCTGGCGGCACTTTGCCGGCAGCGGTCATCTGTCCTGTAAAGAATCGGCCAAAGTTATTGCTGGCTTCGATAACAGCCCTGTAGCCTGCGATGTTCGCCATCGACGATAGCGCATCCATCTTTTGCGCACGGCTAATTCTGGGCACCATATCCATGGCTAGAACGCTCGTGTTCTTGACCCTCATTTGCTCAAGCAAGGGCTCATTGGAGGCGGGATTAATGAAGCTCACCAGTATTTTGTTCGAAGGAAAGGCGTCTAGCTCGTCGGCTGAGGGTTCTCGTACTTTGACAATAATGTCGGCCTGGCTCCACAGTTCCGCCGCAGAGCCGACTACCGTAACCCCAGCCGCCTCGTAAGCTGCGTCCGGGAGTGAGGCAGCCAAGCCTGCGCCGGCTTCGACAACGCATTCGTAGCCGAGTTTTTGGAGCCTTTGCGCACTTTCGGGCGTTAGCGCAACGCGCGCTTCTGAGTTCATTGTTTCTTTAGGTGCACCGATTTTCATGAAGACTCCGTTAATTTTTGAACAATAATCCAACGTATTTAGTTTTGGTTGCTCAGAGGGCACGCGCCGCTTTGACTTGGCTGCAAGTTTTCTAAGACTAAGCTATTTGCCACACCTATTTCTACGTCGAGGCGCTCGAAAAAGTTCTGATCGTGTAAAGACCCCGTAGCGGCGTGAGGTAACTGTTCCTTATTGCGGCGTTGACAGGCTCTATCAGACTTTTTTCAGCGCAATTTAGATGCTCTAATGACCGAACCCTCGCTGACCAGTGCGACGCCCAAAAATAGATTCTTGGAGGAATACATGAAAGGACACTTTCTGCGCAACCTGAGCAACCTGCGTAACGCAGCCGCAACGACAATTCTCACCTGCTTGGCAATTTTTGGCAGTGTAGCCAACGCCGACGTTGGCCCGGAGCAATTAGAGGCCGTCACCACAGACCTAAAGTCTCGCATCGAGGCGGGAAAGCTCTCCGGCGCCGTAGTAACGGTCGCGCAGAATGGTGAAGTCCTTATGACCGAGGCCATGGGCTACCAAAACGTCGAAGATCAGGTGCCTATGCAGACAGACACGATCTTCCGCATATTCTCGATGACCAAGCCGGTGACTGGCACGGCGCTGATGATGCTCTGGGACGAGGGTAAATTTAAGCTCGACGATCCCGTTGAAATGCATCTGCCCGAGCTTGCTGGTATGCAGGTGTTCGCATCGCAGAACGACGATGGCAGCTGGGAAACCGAGCCCGCAGAGCATGCGATGACAGTACGAGAGTTAATGAGCCATACCGGCGGGCTGCTGTATACCCCGCCTCTCTCGCAGGGGCCGGTTGCCGAAGCCTATGCTAAGGCTGGAGTGATGGATCTCACCGGTACGTCGCTTGCTGATTCGATGCCTGCACTAAAAGACATTCCCCTCGGCTATCAGCCCGGCACGCAGTGGGTTTACAGTATTTCTGTCGACGTTCAGGGCTATATGGTCGAACGCCTGTCGGGAATGAGCTTCGGCGAGTTTCTACAGCAGCGCCTATTCGATCCGCTCGGCATGGTGGATACAGGCTTTTTTGTGAAGCCCGAAAATGCGCATCGCCTCTCGCGCCAATACGCACCTAACAGCGACGGCACGCTGCGCCGCACCGACAACCGCGGCGGTATTGCTGGGGGTTACGACTTTAAGAGCGCGCCGGTGTTCGAATCTGGCGGTGGAGGCTTAACCTCGACCGCAGCCGACTATCTACAGTTTGTTCAAATGCACCTGAACAAGGGCATGCACAACGGCGAACAACTGCTGTCGCCCGAGGCGATCGAGCTGATGCGCACCAACCAACTGCCGGCAGCTGTGGAAAATATCGGCGGGCTCTATCCGGGTAACGTCTTTGGCCTGGATTTTGCGATTGTCGAAAATTCTGAGGCTTATCAAGGCGCTTCGCAGGGCACGCACTGGTGGTGGGGTATTGCCGGCTCTTGGTTCTGGATTGATCCGGTTGAGAATCTTGTCTTCATCGGCATGATTCAGAACGATGACATCCTCTACTCGCTGCAAACCCACGCGGCTGCGCGTGCGGCGATCTACCGGTAGGTTAGGATGCATTAAGCGCTAATCTGGCATTTAGTCGGCTAAGGGAATCGGCTGGATGTCAGATTGGAAACACCCCAGCAGCATTGCGGTTTTCAGCCAATTCCGGTTATAATGCGCACCCTGACAAATTTGGTTGGGTACGACGGTCGCGTTAGAGAAGCTGATTTCGTGCGATTGAGGCGCTTCAAGGCGTCATTGACATTCACTTTGCGTCGCCTCGCATGGGTCGGCGTCAAGGTATTTGAAGTGGGCCTTGAGCCCATTTTTTGTATGTGTTGTTTGTGCTCGCGACTCTTTGTCTTGTTGGCGAGTTATCTTGTTAGCGAGAATGTTTCGTGACAAGAAGAACAGAGATTTTAGGGAATAACGAGTGAAGAACGCAGCCGTACAGATAGCCGAATTGATAGCGCCGACAGTAGAGGCGTTGGGGCTTATTCTGTGGGGGATCGAGCTACAGCAGCAGGGCAAATATCCACTGCTGCGCGTGTATATCGAGCACGAAGAAGGCATAGGGATCGAAGATTGCGAGAAAGTGAGCCGTCAGGTTAGCGCCTTGCTAGATGTCGAAGATCCGATCACCGGCGAATATACCCTCGAGGTGTCGTCGCCAGGGATGGATAGGCCGCTGTTTACCGCGGAGCAATTTGCGTTGTATGTAGGCGAGAAGGTTAACGTACGCCTGCGCAGCGCGCTGCAGGGACGCCGCCGGTTTAAGGGCGTGATTAAAAAGGTAGTAGACGACAGGATTGGTCTGGCGATCGATGCCATCGATGCCGACGACGGCGAGCTGATCGAGATTACGCTCGCAGATATCGACAAGGCCAATATCGACTTTTAGCTATGGTTACTCTGTGCCCCGGTCTGGCCGGCGCAAGTTTCGAGTAAGGTGACACTGTTATGATGAGTAAAGAAATATTGATGGTTGTTGACGCGGTCTCTAACGAGAAGGGCGTCTCGCGCGAGGTGATTTTCGAGGCAATCGAATCAGCGCTTGCAATGGCAACTAGAAAGCTCAACGAAGAAGAAGAGATCGATTGCCGNNGTTGCGGTAGACCGCAAAACGGGCGAATACGAGACCTTCCGCATCTGGACGGTGGTCGCCGACGACGAATACGTCAACGAATTTACTCAGTACATGCTCGAGCAGGTACAGGAGCGAGACGCGGCGCTTGAGGTAGGCAGCAAGATCGAAGAGAAGATCGACAATGTGCCTTTCGGCCGCATCGCTGCGCAGACCGCGAAGCAAGTGATTGTTCAAAAAGTACGAGACGCCGAACGCGAAATCGTTCTGAACGAATACAAAGACAAAATCGGCGAGCTGGTTACCGGTACAGTAAAGAAAGTCACTCGCGAGAGCATTATTGTAGACCTAGGCGGCAACGCCGAAGCCATTCTCATGCGCGATCAGATGATCCCGCGCGAAAATTTCCGTATGAGCGACCGCATCCGCGCATTGCTCATCGACGTGCGCCCCGAGCAGCGCGG
>ENA-UZWU01008860-UZWU01008860.1-metagenome-genome-assembly--contig:-Day-4--1m-contig-8860_pt1 | contig 25237 bp, 25 predicted proteins | sample MGYA00260345_ERZ794905 | MGnify/ENA metagenome assembly ERZ794905
TTAAACAGAATGTTTTCGTGTTCTGCTAGATACTGGTTTATCGTGAGAACAATCACAACAAACACAATTACAATCTGCTATACATTCACATTCTTTGCACCCACAAGTTTCTGGTTTAACAATAGTATCTTCTATTCCCATCATATGATTTTTTAATTCTTCAGCAAATGTTATTGACATTGTTTTGCCTTCCAATCGTCGCATCTTCCTTTTTTCTTCAACTTTTTCAATTAAAGTGAAAATATCATTTTGGTAAAAATAGTGTCCGAACAAATAAGAATACATTATATATAATAATAACTAACATTTTTATTATTATATATATTTTATAATTTATGTATCATTTCATTTACCATAACACATTATAGCTATGATAATTTGCTGATGTTGGCAGTTTATATGTCAATTCACCCTTTTTATTTTTAATGCCAGATGCTCTGCTTTTGTATAATTTTCTTCTTTCTTTATCTCCGTGATCCTTTGATTTCCATATTCCAGTTTTGTCTTTGAATTGTTGCATTGAACTATCTCCGAAATGAATTGTCTTTGTTTTTCCATTTTTCAGTTTAACTACCACCATTAACTTTTTATTTTTTTTAGTTGATTTCTCATAATCATATTTACCAACTTTAACCATTATTATATATTAGATAAGATATTTTAATGGTTTTAATAATTTTATTGGAAGATTAACTAATGGTTTTGCTTTTTCATTTCTTTTATAATTGCCACACATTACAATATCCATTTCTTCCCCATTATCTTCCCAAAAATAAATAACTTTTTTATCTTTGTGTTTTTTTGATTTAAATCTGAATAAATAAATAATTCTTTTAGATATTTTACTTGCTTTTCTTTTCCGACCTTCTATTAATTTATTTTTACCAAAAAAGATTGTATCATATTGACCTTTAAAAATATTTCTAGTTTTTAATTCTAAATCTATTTTATTATTTTCAGAACGAAAATCAAATTCATCAAATTTATCTTTTTTGTCAGTGTTCTGTATATCTTCAAATTTTTCTCTTAACTTTTTAATCACTTCATCTTCTGAAGATTTACCAAATACTATATCTTGTGCTTTTGTCATAATGCTCTATATAATATATTAAGATAAAAAATTTAGAAAATAAAAATCGCATCTATATATAATAAGATGAATGAATATGAAGATGATTTAACTATTTTGCCAGTAAAACCACGACCGGAAGATAAAAAGATTAAATTTCACCCAACTTTACCAGATATTAATAAGGGTGCTTGTATGATAGACATTGCTAAACCCAGAAGTGGTAAAACATTAAGATGTGTTAATTATTTACAAAATCCAAATTTCTTTCAAGGTAAATTTGATGCTGTTTATATATATAGTTCAACAATGTCAAATGGTGATGACACTGCTAGATTTTTATATGATGAATTTTCAGATACTATATATTCGGAATATTCTGATAGTCATTTACAATCCATTATTGATTATCAAGATAGTATTCCTAAAGCACAAAGACCAAAGATTGCTTTAATATTTGATGATTTTATTGCTTTTCCAAATATCAATAAGAATTCATTAATGTTTAAAATAGCTACATCATACCGACATCACAATATAGGATTATTATTGTATAACACCCAGATGTTAAAATATGTTCCACCAGTAGTTCGTGCATCTGTTAATTATGTTATTTTATCACAAAATTCTAATCAGAAACAAGTTGAAGCATTAGCAGAAGAATATGGTGGAACTTATGGAATTGATAAATTCAAAGATATATTCGCACAAGCAACTTCACAACCATTTGGTTTCTTATATTTAGATCTGTATGGATTTACTGGAAATGGCAACAAACCAAAAGCATATTCTAATTTTAATAGATTACTTTATGAAGCACCAGTAAGTTATAGTAAAAAAATGTTGGGTTCTACTGAATATCAACCAACTGAAATAGACCAACAAAGAGAAGATGACTTACAAGGGGACAAATTAAGCGATTGATATATTATTTTATTTTTCTTGTCACGATTTTGTAATTCTGAAATCTGTCAGCGAAGTGTATAATATTATATACTGATTTATACACTTTGCTGACAAACCGCCGATATGATACACTTTAACTATTTATTGTATCAGATTTTGGGGGTAGTTGATACACTTTATAGTATTATGAACTAGTTGTTTTTCACGAAATCATCAAATCACGAAAATCCACTATTACCTTTTACTATATAATGTAATTGACACTTTGCTGACAAGATTTTCAAGATTTTTTAATTGACTTTACACTTTATTATATTTTGTAATAATATATCTGTTTATCATAAATGTTATAGAATATTTATGAAAAATAAAATATTTAGTAATTATATATCAAGATGCCATTAGGATTTTTACAATTTGATGACGAACCAGAAGGGATTTCAAAGCAGTTAGATGAAGATTTGAGTATAATCAATGGGGATTTACCACCAGCACCAGAAGTGATTAATCCAAACACAACACCATTCATTACAGAACCAAAGCGGAAACCAGCATTCAAACCAGCACAACCAGTAGCTAATGTTGAAGAAGAAGAACATCAAGAGAAAGAACAAGTAAAACCCACAAAAACAATTAAATCTAAAAAACCATTATCTGAAAAGCAAAAGGCACATTTAGAAAAGATGCGATTAAAAAGAATTGAAAAGAAAAAATCACAAATTGAAAAGAAAATGGAAAAATCAGATATAGTAACTAAAGTGGAAGCAAAAAGTGATATTCCAGTAATTCAAGTTAGTGAAGAAGAATTAATTGAAATGGATAAAAAAGAGTTTGAGAAATGGATCAAGAATATGGATAAGTTTGAAAGAATGATGAATGCAATGGAAAAAGAAAAAGAAAGAGAAATGGAAAAAAAATTAAAACTACAACAAAAAGAAAAAGATAAAGAATTAGAATTAGAAAGAAGAATTCGTGAAAAGATTAAAAAAGAAGATGAAGAAAAACAAAATGTTAAGTATAATAAACCAACATATAATATATCACCAGCACAACCAATACTACAACAACCCATTAATGATTATGGTGAGTATAGTAATATGTTTGGTTATTAAAAATAAATATAATAATAAATAAAATATCTTTCATTATTATATATAATTATGGCAGACTATGGAAATGAAACTTCTAGAATTTCTGATTTAATTCGTCAATACAGAGATGAACCATTACAAGATATTGGTGATGTTGCTGAAGAAGAAAAATCACAAGACCAATCAAAAAGGGCAACTGATTTGTCTGAATATATGGATAAATACAAAACCAAGATGGAAGAAGGCGGTGAAGAAATTGGTGGCGGTGTTCTTCTTGAAGGTGGTAGAAAGATTTATGGAAGAGCAAGAACACTTTATAAGAAATATAAAGAAGCAACAGAAAACAATCAAACAAAGAAAGAATTTAGACCAAGAAAAGGTGAAAGAAGTGACCCACAAGCAGATAATGAAGAACCATTAGAAAATCCAGAAGGTTTTACAGAAGATACAGCACAAGATGTTGGTAATGTAGAAAAGACAACTTCAGAAGCACCAAAATTAGAAACTATTGGAGAAGAAGAAGAAGGTGAAGAAGAAACTGATCCATTTGACCCAGAAGTTGATGCAGAACCAAATCAAGCAAATTTATTAAGTCCCCAAGACCAAGCAAAAGCAAATTTTGATAGTGCCAAATCCAGAGCAGAAACAGATACAAGTGGTGAAACAACTCTTGGGGAGCAAGAAAGTGATGCTAGTGGTATTGCTGGTAGAGTTGGGGGGCAAAATGTAGCACCAGCTAGTGAAGCACCAAAATTAGAAACTATTGGAGAAGAAGGCATATTAACACCAGAACAACAACAAGCATCTGCTGATGATTTATTTAGTCAAATTGAAAATCAGTCATCATTTTCAGAACAAAGAATGTATGAAACAAGAAATGATACACAAGCACCAGATGTTAATCCATCTGAAGGAGTTTATGACCCTAAAGATTTTGGAGAAGGTGGTAAAGGAACAAAACCAAGCAGTGGTGATAGTGGTGATGCTGGTGCTAGTGCTGAAGCAGATGCGACTGACAGCACACGAGTATTTGGTGAAGGAACATCTAGTGGAAGAGTTGTTGGAAATCCAACTAGAAATGCTGGTGCTGATAGTGAAAAAGCAATTGGTGATGATGTTCCAGAACCAGAAGGATATGCACCAGAATTATTTAGTTCTGGTGGGGGAGCAGAAGCAGATAGTATAGCTAGTAGAGTTGGTGGATCTATTTTAGATACTTTTAAAAGTCGTGGTTCTGGTTTAATTCAGAAATTTCAAGATGCTAAAAACTTTATTAGTAAAGGTGCTAGTGAATTGGGTGGTGATGGTGCTTCTGCTGGAACTACTGCTGGTGGTGAAGCAATTGGTGAAACTGCTGGTGCTATTGGTGGAGAAGCAGTTGGTGGAGCAGTTGCTGGTGGAGTGGCAGAAGCAGTGGTGGGAGCAGTTCCAGTTCTTGGAGAAATTGCTTTAGTTGGTGTTGGACTTGTCAAATTTGGTGAAGCAATTTATCATTTATTTCACCCAAAACACGATAAAGCAAAAGTAATTAATGCACCACAGAATATAGCTATGCCAACGGCAACACAACAATTAACTACTAAATACGCACAAGCATTACCAAGTATTGATACAGCAAGTGATGTAAGTGCTTCAGTAATGTCTTTTTAATAAAATTGAATTTAATTTTTTGTTTTTAATTTAAAAAATCTTTCACTATATTATATAATGACTATTACATCAAATAATGAAATGAATAATGAAATGTCTGACGGAATGTATTTAGATGCTATGAACCAATTAAAAGAAATGAATGATAAAAGAGAAAAAGAAACAATTAAACAAAGAGAAGAATTAATGGAATTACGAAAAGAATTAATTTCAGCATATGGAATTGTTAGATTAATAGATATGATGTATCAAGATGCTGGAGAACCAATAAATGAAATCAGTATTTTGATTGAAACATTACGAGAATATTTAAGTCAATTTGTTGAAGCAAAGATAATTTGCGAAGTTAGAGTAATTGAAGATTAAAATGATACATTATATTAAATTGTTTGTATTTTGTATTAAAATAAAATATTAAAAAAAAAATCTAATTAGTATTATATAAAATGTTTAAAGCAAATGCCCCAAATCAATATGTGCCGAGCAAATCTGTTGCCATTAAACCAGAAGTTGTTTCTGATGTAGGACAGAACGAACAAATTAGAATTCAAGTGCCATCTTTTGTTGGTTTCATTGACCCTAATCAAACTTATTTAAAATTTACTATGACCCACAATAATGTTAAGGGTCAATTAGTTCCAGATCCAGATGCTGGTGGCGGACACGCAATTTTCCGTAATATATTATATAGAGATGGTAATAATCAAACAACTATTGAATTGAATGAAGATTATAATGCAAATATGTGTCTTTTAAAAAGTTTTACTGAAACACCAAGTGTTATTCACAAACGAGAATTATTTAATGGAGTTCAGAATACTATAGGAAATTCACACAAACAAAAGACTTTGTATTACGCACAACATAATGATCCAGTAGCTGGTTCTACTGCCAATGACCCAGATGAAACACCAAGAAGTGCCAATAATCCAACTATTCTTCTTCCATTAAATTCTGGTATTTGGAAACAAGGCAATGTTCTTCCAGTATCCGCTATGAATGGTTTAAGAATTGTTATTGATACTGAAGATATATTGCGAAGTCACCGATATGTTGATTTACGAGCAGAAGAAGTAAATAGTCAAGTTCTTAATCATCATATTCAACTTACTGGTGGAACTAAATCTACTGGTGATGAATTGCGAAATGCTGGAACAAATCCATTTAATGCACCAACTAATTGTGCTATGGCAAACAATCCACTTGAAATTGGTGATAGAGTTTATATTGCCGATGCTACTACTGGAGCAAATGAAGAAGTTCTTGGTGATATTGTGGGTTTTAGTGAAAGTGCTGGTAATGTGGTTATATCTTATGTTCCAGATAGAAATAATGATGTTGGTTTGGCACACGACCACGACAATGGTTCTACTATATATTATAAAGTTGCTGACCGACAAGTTGGACGAGCAGTTTATAAACCAACTGATAATGCTGGTAATGTGAAAACTGGTGTGGTTTTAGCACCAACATACACACTTTCTAATATTGAACTTATCGTTCAGTCAGTTCAACCACCGCCACAATATGTGGAAGGAATGCTTAAGGCATCTGGAAGTGAAAAAGGGGTAAGTATGGATTTTTTGACATATGAGTTACACAGATTTAATCAAGCAAATAAACTTGGTTTAACACAAATTCAAATTCCAACACTTATGAAAAGGGCAAAATCATTATTTTCACAACCACTACCAACTTCTTCAGCACTAGCTCGTGGTTTCGGTCATTCTAGTTTAACTGGTTTAGTGGATAATGCCAAAAATTATGAATGGGTATGGGGTAATCAACATTATCCATCAAGACTTGTTCCATTAGCAAGATATTCACAAGCAATTGCTGGTGGTGAATTCCGTAATGAAGCATTACATACATCTGAACTTCAGAAAGCAATTGTGAATGTAAATGAACCAGTAAGAAATCTTCAGCAAATCGCAAAACACTTTAGTATTCCACGAGCATTAACCAAATACGGACAAGTTATGGATCTATCAACACAAACACTTTCATTAAGAGTTGATTATAATGCTGGTGCAACTGAAGACAAACTATTTAATAATTACATATACGGATTAAAAAGACTTACAATTAATAAAGATGGTGTCAGCATAATGTAATAATCAGTATAGTAATTTATACACTTTACTGACAAGATTATTTCTTTCTATTTTTATCTCTTTTTCAATAAAATATTTTAATTAATTATTAAAAAAAAATGAATAATTAAAATATCTATATACAATATATATAATATGAGTTCGCCAAATATCGTCAATGTGGAAAAATTTGAAATTTTACCAAGTAATCAACCAGCAAACAATACTTATTCTTTTCGTGGTTCTAATCCAATTATAGAAATCACTATTCCAGCACAAGCAAAATATTTACGACCAAGTTCTGTCAGAATTAATGGAACATTAAGACTTAATGATAGTGCTGGTGCTTTAGTGAATAACCACCAATTGAAAGGTGGGACGGCATCAGCAATTAAACTTAATAGTCGTGTTGGAGTTCATTCGTGCTTTCAAAATGTTGTTCTTTCTTCTGAAGCAACAAATCAATCACTTGAAGCAGTTAGACAATATGGACGACTTGTTTCAACTCTTTTGTCATCAACACATTCAGACCAAGATTTTATGGGTGAAAAATCAAATGTTGCTGTTATGAATGGATTAAATAATGCTTCAAGCAATCTTATAAACAATGAAATTCGGTTTAGTATTCCATTATATACTGGTCTTCTTCAAGGTGGCAACCCAATACCACTTTCTATGAATGGAATTAATGGATTAAAAATTAAACTAGAATTAGCATCAGATCAACAAGTATTAAGCGGTGCTAATGCTGGAACTGGTGTTGGTGCATTTTATCAATTAAAAGATATTAGTGTTTCTGGTGACCTTTTAGTGCCAGATGATAAAGGACAAGCACAATTATCTGTTGCTGGTTCTGGTGCTTTCCAATACAATAGCTATTCTTCATTATATTCAGTTTTGAATTCAAATGACAGCACCCAAACTTATAATTTAGCAAATAGTCAAGTATTGTCGGTATTTCACACATTTCTTCCAGTTAGTCATTCTAATAATTACGGACAAGATGGATTTACAAATAATGGTTTGTTAAATACAGATACTAATGGTGTCAATTATACGACCCCTTGTAATCTTAAGAAAGTTTCATTCAGTCGTGGTGGTGTTAAACTTGGTTTAGATTATGAAGTAGATGTAGAACAAAATAGTATTGAAGGATTACCAGAAGCACAAGTATTACAGCAATATTTAAATGCATTTCAAGAATTTGATAGTCTTTCAAGAATGATTAACAACAAACAACTATTGGGATATGGTGGTGAAGATAAAGTGCCATACAAAGATGTTCTTTCATTTGCTAGACAAGTTGGTGTTGATGCTGATAATGGTTCAAGGAACTTTGGAATTGGTTTGGCAATGGATCGTGTTTCAGATATGGGTATGTCATTTAAAGGTCAATCTTATGCTACACGAATTGTATCAGATTTAGATGGTAAAAGTCCAAATGCCATTTATTCTTTTATTCTAGCAAAAAACACTTTACAATATTCGCCACAAGGTGTAATGGTGATGAATTAAATATTTAAAAATTTAACATTCTTTTTTTATCCTTTTTAATAAAATATTTTAATTATTATTAAAAAAAAATGAATAATTAAAATATCTATATACAATATATATAATATGAGTTCGCAATTACCAGATATTCTTAAAGTTCAAACTTTACCAACAATTTCTAATATGGAAATAAAAACCGAAGTATTAGACCCAATAACATCAAGCACAAGTGAAATTGTCTTTCAAATACCCAAGAATGGTATTTTAGATGGTGGTTCTTTTGTCAGTCTAGCAGTCACAACAGCTACTGGTGTTTCTGATGCTTTTTTTCCATTACAGACCGGAATTCACGGATTAATTAAAAGTGCTTTCCTTATGAGTGGTTCTAAAGTAATTGCTTCTACTGAAGATTACGGACATTATGCCACAATGATTAGACAATTTGAAACACCAGAACATCGTGCATATGTAGAACAAGTAAAAAGTGGAAATGCTATGGATAGATTTTGTGAAGTAGATAATGCCACTGGACGAATTATGCCAAAAGATTTACAATATAACACATTTGCTAATGATGCTACTGCTCGTGCTGTTGTTCCAGCATTTATTAAACCAACTGATAGTGATGATACAACACCAGTATTTAGTGTTCCATTATCTCAACTTATTCCATTTATGAGAAGTCGGCAACTACCACTTTTTTCAATGAAAGAAAATGTATTTTTGAGATTAATATTAAATACACAATCTACTGCTGATGGTTCAGTTTGTTGTTTTACAAGTGCTTCAACATCAAGCAAAGTAATTACACCAAGTTTCAGTAATATTAAATTCTATTCAGACCATTTGTATTATCCACAAGAAATGATGAATGCCACAGCAAAAGCAGTTTATTCTGATACTGGTTTAAGTTACATCTATGAAGATAGTCTTTTAACCACACATCAATTACCAGCAGTAGCTAATCCAACAAGTCCAGCAGTTACAGAACAACGAATTGAAAGAGATATTGCCGTTTCTGGTAAAGTTGTTAGAAGTATATTAATTTCAGAAAAAGAAACTGGTAAATCACATAATCTTTTAGGATTATATCATTCAGAAGCAGATTTGACTGATCGTGAATATAATTTTAGAATTAACGAACAACGATATTATGACCGAGATATTAAAACCCCATCTATGAAATATTCCGAACTTTCTAAAGTAATGGCAAAACCACTTCAAGTTCCACAACAATTATATAGTATTGATGCTGATACAAATAAAGCAAATGCTGATAATACATTAAATCAGAATTCATTATATATAGGACAGATTGAAGCATTCCAATTACCAAATGCTACTAATACTGATAGAACTAATGATATGCGTGGAATGTCACATTATACTGGTGTTGATTTAACCACAACTGGATTTAATGTGCTTGGAAATGGAAAACGAATTGGTGTTAAACCTATAGTTTATCAGTGCAAAGAAAATAGAACTGCCAACAAACAACAAGCACGAGAAGTCCGATTTTATTCAAATGTGGAAAGAGTAATATCAATTAAAAATGGCGATGTGATGGTGTCAGCATAATGTATAAATTTAATTAATCTTATTTTATAATTAATATTTTAAAAAATCTTGTCAGTGAAATGTATAATATGATATACTGATTTATACACTTTGCTGACAGATTATTTGTAATGATTTATACACTTTACTGACAAACCAAATAAGTTATTTTATTTTTCTATTTTTATTTTATCATTATATATTAATATATATTATGGCAAAATACATTTTATTAGAATGCAACCGATTAAGGGGAAAACAAACATTTAATAATTTATCAGATGAAAGCGATAAATACAAAAATAATTGGACTAATATTGTTTCCACAACTGGAATTGTTGTTAATGCTGGTGATACTATTTCATTAGAACAAATAATATTGAATTCTAAAGGAGCTAGTGATGATGTTATAGAATTTTTAGGTGAAGAAAATGAAGAAGGATTTTTAGACAATAAATGTGATTTAGAATATAGTTTTTATATTAATCATTGCGGACAGAACACTGCTAGAATGCCTTTTATAAATCACAAAGTATATCGTGGTGGTGGCACAATAATAAATCCTAATTATCTACCAAACGGGGGAACATTTTATTGGGAATTTAATAATGCTCCAGCAAATCAATCATATTCACTTGATAATATGAAATCACAATTATCTAGAAGAAGTTTGGGTGAAACATACTTTCCAAAACCAAATCGTCCATCAGATAATACAAAAAATTGGAATACTGATAGTAGTTATGATATAATCAATGATTATTATATGAATGGATCTATGATTACAAGAATGAAAACAATTCAAACTGGTGGGGGTTCATCTGGTGTTGCTGATAGTGGTTATGTTGCTGGTGGTTTATATAATGTTAGATATAAAAGCGGTTCAACTGGATTGGGAACTGGAATGATTATTAGAATAGAAGGAGTGACAACAAGTGGTGAAATTGGTGGTATTGTTACAAGTTGGAGTATGTATAATGTGGGGCGAAATTATGACGAAAGTGGATCATCAACACCTAAATTAGAATTATTTTCAGATAGTCAAGGAAATAATGTGGTTGGAACTTTACATACATTCACTTTATATTGTTATACTGAAGCACAAACATATAGTTCATCTGGATTAAGGGGATTTGATGGTAGTAGATTTTCATTTATAAATAGTGGATATTCTGGATTGGCAAGTGAAATAGAAGGTGAAGCATTAAATACAAATTTAATAGATACAGCAACAATAATTGATACTGCCGATAAACGGAAAAAGAAAATTAATTTAAATATTGATGAAGGGTTTATGACACCAGATAATTTGGGTGCTATATTAACAGACCAATTACACGAACCATCACCAATTAATGGAGTAAATGATGAGAATGCTGATTATCTTGATTATAAAACATTACAATTCCTTCATAGAACCCCAAATGGAAATTTTAGTAGTGTATCTAAACCAATTATAGTAGCTACTCCAACATATCAACCACAACCTTGTAATATGATACAACAAGGAATACCAAATACTAGAGCAACATTAATTGGTGCTAGAAGGGGATTTTATCAACATATTGCTTATAAATATGCTGACAGATTTATTGGATTAAAGAATGCCTTTTGGAATTTTAATTTCGTTGATAGTGATTTTAGTCGTGATGTTGATATTACAACTGGTGCAATAGATAGTCAAACACTTGACAGCACTCGTGGGGATTTTGGAAATCTTAGAACTGGTGATTTGGGTGTTCGTGTATGTTTATTAAATCAATTAGAAGAAGATGGAAATAGTGATACTGCCTTTTTAGAAAAATATGGTTTAATAATGACAAATATGCGATGGACGAAAAGTAATATAGAAAGATTAAAAACTGGATTAAAAAAAGCAGAATATTATTTAGGTGATACAACTAAAGAAATTGATGTAAGTTCTGATGATTATAAACAGAGTTTAGCAGTAAATATTGATTTGGGATTATATGATGATGAAGAAAGTTCTCAATTTCCATTGGCACTTGCCGGTAATCCACTATCAATTTTTGTGGGACAAAGAACACAATTTGCTTGGAATAAAGTTGGGGCAAGAGTTGCCGTAAATTCACTGGAAGTTCCAGTTGATTTTAGTTGGTATAACAATACACATAGACCTTGTAAATCTTCAACAATTAGAAACTTTCCAGCAAGTATTGATAATGACGGACAAGAATTGCCGAGTATGTGGATTAAGAGTAGATGGCAAGATGGTTTCACTTATTCTAATACAATAGATCCAACATATCAAGGAAATAAACTAAATTTAAACTTTATGAATTATAATGCAGACCAAGAATTTAACACAAATAGGGCAACATTTTCAGAAAGAGATTTTTTTATTGGAAGTTGGAAAGATAAAGACGGAAATACACAAACAACTGACACCGCAATTCAAGATGCTATTGATGCTGATTTAGCTATTGTTCCAATATTTCCACAAGACTATTCTGTTGGTAAATTTGGAGTAGATACTGGTCTTTTAGCAAAAGATTTACAACCACCATATATTTGTTTTGTTAATGCTATGGCAATTGGTAATCAAGATAATCCAACAACAACATTTGATTATAGTAATTTAGGAAATGATAATAATAAATGGACTATTGATTTCTGGAATGTTGATTTCGGTTGTCCTTTAGGATTAGATCATTCTTTTACTAGAAATGAAGCAGTTTGTTTAGTATCGCCTATGTTTGGCAATGAAGAACCACAAATACTAGAAAATTATATGAATGTGGCATATATTGGTGCTGTTAATCCAAGTTTTACTTTTAATCCACAATTATCACGATTTGAAATATCTGGATTAAATACACCACAAAATATTGGTAATGGTTTATTGTCTGATATTCCAGAAACGATAGAAGCAAATCCAAATCCAGAACAAACTTGTTTTAAAATATTAAGAACTGGTAATATATGTAACACTTGGGAAAAAATAACCGGTAATAATATACCAAGTGGTTCAAGTCAAGATGATGGAGTATTAATATCACAATTTGATGACGCACAACAAGATGAAGGAAGTTTAATGGATAGTCAGAGTGGAATAGCTATTGAAGGTATTTATTTATATGATAAAAATGGCAATACAACACAATTACAAAATACTGACATTGGAAAATATAAAGGAACATTATTTGAAAAAATGGGTTTTAATTTAAATCAATTATTACCAGATTATGGTGATGCTAATGCTTTTTTTACAAATCAATTCACATTCCAATCAGAAAATCCAACATATGGTCGTGGTTTAATAAGTATAACAAAACCAGTAACAACTGGGTCATATATATCTAGTGCTGAAATACAAACAACATCATTAAATGAATTAAATATGCCAATGTATGATTTAGGGGTTTCGGCAACAAGACAAGCAACACCAGATGCTTCTGAAGGAGCAATAACTGCATTTAAATTAGCAGATAAACTTTCATTCCCTTATTTTTGTGTATATAGTTCAATACCAAGTGCTGGAACAGATACAGAATGGGTTGGTGGTGATGACGGACATTCTAATTTACCTTGTATGGGATATTTAACAAGAGAAAACAATATAGGTGATTTTTATTATAACGCCCAACAATCATTTGAATATACAGCAATAAAAGATTTTACATTAACTGAAGTAGAAACTGACATTAGATTGCCAGATGGATCTAAACCAAGATTTGAAGGGCATTCAGCAGTAATATATAAAATAACAAAACCATTAACTTCACTTCCAGCACCATTATTACAACCAACCAAAGGTAAGGGAAAAGGGAAAAAAAAATAATATCTAACTATAATATAATATGGCAGAAATAGTTGAATTAACGGAAGAAGAAAAACTTGTTGAAATAAAAAAATATAGAAAAAATTATTATCAACAAAATAAGGAGAAAATCGCAGAATATCAAAGACAATATTATTTAAGAAAAAAAGGATTATCACCATCACACAAATTTAATTGGAAAGGAGAAAAAAAGAAGGGTATGGAAATACATCACGGAAATTTTACAATATCATTTGATTAGTATTAATATATCTAAAATAATCTGTCAGCAAAGTGTGTAAATCATATATACATATTATACATTTCGCTGACAAAGTTTTACAATATACAATATAATAACAACAATAATAATTTATACAATTTAATGACATATATTAATATATCACTAAATTATATATAATGAGTTTAACTAAATCACAATTGGATAAATTGGCAGAACATAAAAAGAAGGGTTCGCACACAACCAAACATATTAATGATATGAAAAAAGCAATGTTAGATGGTCGGACTTTCGCACAAGCACATAAATTAGCTATGCTTCCAAAAGGTTATGTTCCAAAGACTTTAACGAAAGAAGATAAAAAGAAACAAGAAAATAGTATTCTAGCAAAAAAAGAAAGACCTAAATTGGATAGTTTCAAATCAAAGAAGTCTGGGTGGGTTAAAAAGTTTGAAGATAAATATAATAAAAAAATAACTGACAAGTCTTGGATTAATAAAAACATAATTAAGTCAAAAGGACAAGATGAAATTATGGCAAAAGGAAAAGGTGCATTTTATACTTCTGGTTCAAAACCTAATCAAACTGCTTTTAGTTGGGCGTATGGAAGATTAGCATCAGTTATAATGAATGGTAAGGCAAGAAAGATTGATGAAAAGATTTGGGAGAAATATAAAATATAAAATATTTAATTTTAAAAAAAATCTTCAGATAATATATATACAATGAGTTCAACATATGGAGCATATCAAGATAGTCTTTTGGGACACACTGCAACTAGTGTAACACATCACACCACTAATCACACCAAGTTAGAAGATTTAAAAACTTTACAATCTACCAATAATACATCAACTGCTAGTATTGATGGCAAAGTTGTTTTACCATCGGCATTATCTAGTGCTGGTAATCTTAAAGTTAGTATTGAAGAAGGTTCTAGTGGTGGTGGTGATGCTAGTGCTTCTAATCAAGCAACTGCTAATTCTTCTTTGGCAAGTATAGATGGCAAAGTTGTTTTACCATCGGCATTATCTACTGGTTCTAATCTTAAAGTTAGTATTGAAGAAAATGCTTTTAATGGTGCTGTGACAAATGCTGGTTTGACTGAATTGGCAAGTGCTATTAATTCCAGTATGGTTGATGTTAATGTGGCAAATGGTGGGTTTGATGGTGCTGTTACAAATGCTGGTTTAACTGATCTAGCAAGTGCGATTAATTCTAGTATGGTTGATGTTAATGTGGCAAGTGGTGGATTTGATGGTGCTGTGACAAATGCTGGTTTAACTGATTTGGCAAGTGCTATTAATGCCAGTAAAGTTGATGTTAATCTATTAGATATAGCAAAAGGTCAAAACACTATGATGAATTCTTTGCCAGTAGCTATTGCTTCTAATCAGAGTGCATTGGAGAATAAAGAAACACGAGCATTTTCTTCAGTAACTACATTGGCAACTTCATTGAGTGTTATAGATAATGCTAATACTGAAACATCAGTTGTATCTAATGATAGTTCAAAGAATAGTTTTGTGCTTGATGTATCTTGTGATGATGCCACATATACTGATTTTGAAGTTGATCTAATGGAAAGTATTGATAATTCTTCATTCCATACAACCCAATCTAATATGGATATGAATTATCCAAAACTTCACGACTTTCTTAAACAAGTATCACCAGCATCACCATATTGGAAATTAAATGTCAGAAATACTGGTGCTTCTACTAAAACATTTACTATTAAATATATTAGTTCTTAATAGGGACTTAAGGGATATATAAGGTTTTTATTAGATTTATGATACTTTTATATAGTATTCTTATTATACTACTTAAAACAATCATAAAAATTAATTTTTATGATTGTTTTATATGCTTTTATATATATTATATAATAAATGTAGCATAAAAGAACACTTAAGGCAATATACTATATATTGTGCCATATACTAGATAATAGAATTTTAATTAATATCTTAATATTTATATATATAATGTTTGTTGAATTTCTTAAAAGAGTTAAGTGTAAATGGTTTGTGTGCTGTAAATCAAAGTGCAGTTTAAATGATACTGATGGCGATGGTATTCCAGATGAATTAGTTATTAGTGATATTAGAATAGATGAATTAGTTGAAGAATTAAAATAATATAATAAAATAATTATATATTCATTTAGTATATATACAATGAGTGAATGGATTGATTATGTTAAGAAAGTTGCGAAAGCAAAGAAGATTTCATACAAAGAAGCAATGTCTGTAGCTAAGGCAACTTATAAACCAAAAGGTAAAAAAGCACCAGCAAAAGATAAAGCAAAAGCAAAGAAACCAACTAAAAAAGAAATGAAAGAAATGGAAGAAATGAAAGATAAAAAGAAAAAATAAATATCTAATATAATTATAATAAAATGGATAGTAAAATTATATTAACAATCAAAGAACGAAAAGAGATATTAAAACAAACTGAAATATTTGCTGGTAAAGTAGATAAACTTCCAGTAGAATTAGATCAGAAGAAAAAATACATATTAGACTTTATGCGAGATTTCACAAAAGAATTTATTGATACAAGGAAACCAATTGATTAGAAAACATATTAATAAGTTTTGCTAATTCAGATGGAGTAAATTCCAGATTATCAACCATATCATTAATAGTTTGTATTTTTTGTGATGATGGCATAACATTTAAGTCACACACTATAGCATTAAATGGAATATCAGATTTTTCTATTTTAAATGATTTCATATATTCACTTAATCCGTGTTTATCTGGATTATCAACATTAAGATGCAATGTATCTAAATAAACATTGGGGCAGACTTTCAATTTACACAGACCCATTAAAAACACTTTATCAGTCTTTTTAAAATAGGTTCTACACACTTCAAGAAATGCCGTAAGTCCCCTTTTTTTACTATCTTTAATTCTAGGATAGTAAGAACCCTTTTTTACTATTACTTCATCTTCTATCAATTTTTTCCAATTAACAACATCAATTAAGATGTTTTTCCACCAATCATCATCTTTATCTTCAAGATTTCTTAAGTAAATAGATTTAGACATTATATATTATAATGTAATATATAATCTTTAAATTTAAAAGAATAAAAAAATAAATAAATCAAATTAATTTAATTTACAAATGGGAAAGAATTGAATGATGTGTAAAACTTTTTTCAATATAATGTTTAAACTTTGTATTGTGATTGTTTTGCAAAATCCTATAAATAGTTTGTCTAGATATTCCATATTTTTCAGTAATATCTTTAGTAGTATAATAAAAGGTTTTTTCACCTAATGTATTATCGTCTTCATTCAATTCTTGAACGAAATAATGAAAGAATGATTTATTTTTTGAATTAGAAGGTCGCATTTTACTTAATATAATATAATGTAATATATTCTTTTAAATCAATTTTTTTTTAAATTAATTTAATTATAACTTTATTATTTTTTTTCTTTTCATTGCTACATTCGGAACTAATCTTTTCTTTTCATCATCAATATCATATTTAACTTTTTTTAATTCATTTGTTATATCTTCTCTTTTCATTTTCCAAACACCAACTATTCTATCATCTTTATTTAATTTGGAAACTAATTTTCTTAATTCTGTAAGGTTCATTTATATATAATAGATATTTTAAATCTGTCATCGTTTTGTATAATATGTAATATTGATTTATACACTTTGCTGACANNCCAGTATATTTAACAACTAAATTCTGGTCGGTATTCTGTGATTGTGTCATTAGTTGTTGCATTTTAGTAAGCATTTCATTATTTGCTTTTTCTCTTAATTTATCTGGATTTTCTCTTATCTTTATAGTAGCTCTTGTTGTTGGTTGAAGACTAGTTGCTAATGTCATATCTGGTTTTCTAATTTGTATAGTAAGTTCATTTAATTCTAAATCTTCACCATTATTGATGTCTATCCAATCTTCATAAGGGGAATTATAAGATAAAGCACCATTATCATCATTAACATTAAATACTGATTTTGGCACAACTTTTATTGTTTTTCCAATATTACTGGTTTCACCTTCTTGTGATTTAACATTAGTTAATTCTGGAATACTAATATGAAGTGTATCGTCACCAGCTATTTTAATTGGTGCTATATCGGAAGTATAATTAAAAGTGGTTCTATTATTTGCTATTACATTTTCACCAAATCCAATTGTTGCACCAAGTGACCCACCGGCAGTATTATTATCTAGTCTTGGTGGATTAGCATCATTATCATCAATATCTGCTTGTTGTAATCTTCCAAGCAATATCTGACTTGCCATTGCCAATGCCACACCCAAACCATCACCACTTTCACCACCAAGAGTTAATTCAGTATGCTGTAATTCATTATGGTTAGATTGTCCGTGTTTTGCTAAAGCAACTGATCCATCAAATAAAGTTGGTTTATTTCCAACAGAATTAAATTTACCATCACATTCTAATTCAACAACTTCATTTGTTGGTTGTGCTACTGCTTGTCCCTTAAATCCAAGTGGGTCAATTGGTAAAGTATTTATTATTAAATCAAATGAACCAACACCATTAGCATCATATGGATCATATGTTAATGTTCCAATTGATGTTGCTGTGGCAATTGGTGTATTTCCATCAGCATAAACATCAAATGCATATACATCATCACTATGTTGTTTAAATTTGTAAGTATGAATATCATTTGAACCAATATCAGTATATGGTGTTGTTTCTGCTGTTTTAACAACCCATCGCCAGTCATAACCATTTGCCCCATTATATGTTTTGAATTCCATAGTATAAACATTATCAGCAACTACATTGCCATCAGTTCCAGTATTTCCAGAATTTTCAACAAATGTTTGTAATGTAAATTCATCATCATTTAAATCAACACCGGTGATTTTACTTTGGTCGCCTTCAATAGAAACAAATGGAAGAAATGGGGCATATTTTACAATAGCACGATTTATTGTTGCTGTGGATTTACCATTAATTGGATTTAAAACCACACCACCAGCACCATCTGGAATACCACGAGTTGTATATATTAATGAAGTATATGCGACACTATTAATAGTTTGACTATAAATAAGTGGTCTTCCATCAGCACCATTACCACCAGTTCCATCAGTAATAGCTACATATGATGCCCCACCATCAGTTGATTTAATCATTCTAATGACAAAATCGTGTCCGTTTTGGGTTGTTGCTGATGTTCTGAATATTTCAAATCCAAATAAATGTGTTTCATCAAACATACCAGCAAGATTAGTGGCATTAATAACCCTTCTTTCAATTTGAATTTTTCCATTTGGTGCATCTATAGTTGAAGACCCTTGTCTTTGTTGTAAATTAGATATAATAATTTCATAAGATCCATTATTTACAATATCAATCAATATGTCACCTTGTTTATTGTTAAAACTATTATTACCATTATCATTATTTGCTGATGAAAATGAATGTCTTATTAATCCAATTTTACATTCGGTTGGTCGCATATCTTCAGAAAATGTAGTTCCATCACCAGTAAAACTTAATCCTTTTACTCTAAATATTCCTTCGTGAAGTAAAATGCCTTTATCTAAAATGGCAGTAGCAAAATCGGTTGGTAAAAAACTTGGATTTTTTATTTTAGAAATACCAGAAACTGCATTGTCATTAACAATTGTTGCTGATGTTGTATTACCACTATTAATTAATTTAACCCATTCACCACCAGTTGTTGTTGCTGGAGTTGTAACATTAGTATAAGTAATAACGAATTTATCTAGTTCTGGTGGATTAGCTATTGGATTTCCATCAGTAAAAACACATTGCCAATTGTAGTTCTCTTGAAGTATTACAGAGTTCATTGCACGAGCAATTTCCAGTGCTAATTCCGATCCAGTATATCTACCATTATTTAATGTGGCATATCTATAATCACTATTGTTTCTAAAATTAGCAATCATATAAGCAATTACATTATTTTGTGATGTTATACGATAATATCCATCATCACGAAAATGATAGAAATGAGTTAAACATACTTGTGAATTTGGTTTAACCACTATTGGTTGTGGGAAATGATTTTTGAAATTAAAGGGTTGTTGGTCTATTATATCATTATTCGTTTTTGATGCTAAATTTATTAACGACATTCTTGTATATACTATTAAAATATATTATTTTTTTTATATTTTAATATAATATTAAGAATGTTTAAAGCATTACAAAACAAAGATGAAATTGAAGAAAGTTCTAAAATTGAAAATAACACTTTGAATAAAGTTGATAAAAAGATTGAGAAAGAAATAAAGCAAAAAGAGAAACCAATTAATCCAAAAATGATATTTGATAATTTAAAAACTAAAAAACCAATAAGTAATAAAAAATTCAGAAAACCAACACCAGAAGGCGACAATAATAATTCTGTCATTAATCTGTAATTCTATAATATTCTGTAATATTCTGTCAGCGAAATGTATAAATCACTATATCATATTATACACTTTACTGACAAATCTTTTCAAATAGAGTATCACAATATAATTTGCCCTTTTCAAAGTCTGGTGATTTCCATTTTTTATAAACTCTGTTATTCCATTTTTTATGATATTCAGTATAATCTTTTGATGTTGGATTAATGACTTTAGTTGGTTTCCGACTATCAAGAATTTTTTTAAGATTGTTTAATTTGGATTTATTAAATGCATATTCAACATATCTCTTTTTTGTTTCTTTATCTCTGACTTGTTTATTTGAAATCCAACCATCACCCAAAATTGATTTAGTTGTTTTAAATAAGAATGCCTTCTTTTTCTGTTCGTCTGATAGATCCAATTCACTTATTTTTCCCCTACAATATTTTTTATAATTACCAATCATTTCATCTTCTGTAATTTGTTTTACTTCATCTTTCTTTTCTAGTTGTGGTGTATATCCTAATGTTTCATATACTTGTTGAAGATAAACAATATTAGCATATTTATTATCTTTTGACAATTTTTTAAATTCAATGTCATCTTCATTAAAAAGCATCTTTGAAGCATAGCTATCTTTTTTCATATAAAAGGCACTTGACATTATATGTTTTTCTGCTTTGCCACTTTCACAAAATAATGCTTTATTCTTTCTTAATAAATCAGTATTCTGAATTCTCAATACATCAATATTTAATTGTGAATTTAATGCTTCACCCACATTGAAATTTTCACTATTAAATTTATTAACTCGCATTTTCTTTATCAATATTGCTTTACTATCTTGTTTTTCAGTTTGTTTTTTAATAATACAAGTATCAACAAATCCACGATTTGGTAATAATTTTTTAAAATGCACGAATTTGTTTGTGTCATATGTATCTTTTTTAATCATTAATTGATGATACAAATCAATAAACATTTCTTCAATATATTCTGTATAATGACCCCTTCCAATTAATTCACAACTGGTTTTATGTTTTTGTTTAAATTCTTTAAGAATATCATCAGTTGTTTTATAAGCACATTTGGAAAACTCTTTGTTTTCAAAACAATAATATAAATGTTTTATTTTTCGTTCTCTGTTAATCTGTTGAAACATAGCAGTTGGCGAAATTGTCATTCCAGTATAATAACAATAAACTGGTCTTTTATGTTTTCCCAAATAACCATTGCTATCATTTCCATATGTAATTTTTGGTGAATATATAACACAAGGTTCATTTTTCAAATCAATGTGTTCTTCACTATCTTTACGAATATCATCACGAGCAACAACCAATTTAATTTTCTTTTTTGGATCTTTTTTGATTAATGTTTGATAAATATCAATAGCTTCTCTTTTACTATCACAACACAAGAAGAAGGTTTTCTCTTTTGCTAATTTATTTACGAGATGTCCCTTTGAATATATTTCAGTTGCTGGTGTGTCTTTGTTGTGAATATGATTATTTTTAATATAGACAAAACCATTTCTTTTTTGGTTAATATATTTAATAAAATTCATTGAAATATCTGATATATCTGCATCAGCACAAACAATCTTTTTTGCTTTCATAAATATTTCATTTACTAGGAAATCAAAGACTTCCATTCTTTTATTATCCATTGTTGTTGTATCCAAACAATATTCAATTAATGAATTAAATTCATCAAGAAATACAACCCTTTCTGATATTTCACAATCTTCACCCCAAGTCCAACTTCTCAATTTCATAATACTATCAATACACAAAATCGCCCCTTGATTTGTATTATCTAAACCATATTTATAATAATCAACACCTTTAAAATGTTCTTCATTTTCATCACTATTATAATCTTCATATTGATCTAATGCCAATGAAATTCTAGAAACAATATTAATGAATTTTTCACCAGATTTTTTTACATATTCCAAAAATGATGAACTCTTTGCTGTTCCAGTATCAGATTGTAAAACAATATGTTTGTGTTTTTCATATTTAAAACCATTTTTATAACCATTAGCTATTTTTTTTCCAGTTAAATAAGGCATATCAATTTCAATATCGTGTTTTGTTTTTCGTTCTGGTAGTGGTTTATATTTAGATAAACTGATGAAATCAAGACAATTTGCTTGTTTCAATAAACATTCAAAATACATACATTCTTCATCTTTGTTTTTGGTTTTGTTCCAATAATATTCATTTTGTTTTTCATCATATGAATTTGAACCATATAGTTTTGAATACTTGCACCACAAATCCTTTCTTTTTATTTGTTTCATACCACTTGTGAAAATCAACCATTTAGTGAAATCAGTAAAATAATTTCTTGGTATTTTTTCAATAATAGTTGTTAATTCATCTTCGGTAAGATTATAAGCATATTCATTTGAAATAGTATGACTTTTTCCACTTTTCAATTTAATCTTGTCTTTTTTATTCTTTTTTGAAATTGTAATTTTAGTTTCTTTATCATCAAAAACATATTCTTTAAGAAATGCTTTCAAATCATCTGGCAATGGTTTAATATCTCTGTGTAATTTCACTGAATATGTTTTACCATTTACTTTTGAACCAAATCCAACAATATAACCATTTGTATCACCACCACGAGTATCTATTTTATATTTATCATTTTGTGCTTGAACCAAACCTTCTTCGTGTCTGAATAAAAGATGAACTCCGCCATTTGGTGTAGTTTGTGTGAATGTATCAAAATGTTCTATATAATTAATGCCGAATTTATCAATAAATAATTTGTGATTTGGGTTATTAATTGGATCATATGGGTCTTTACCATCTTTTGAATAGAAATCTAAATCAACAGCAAACACACCACTTGTTTCATTACAAACAATACCCACATTGTTGTCATTTGTTGATTTAAATGTTTTACTCTGATTATTCTTATCAGTCCAAGAATTTATAGGTAATTTTTTATTTTTTCTTAATTTAATCTTAAGAATATCTTCAATCTTCATTCTATTATTATTATCATTTATTTTTTTAATCATTTCTTTTCTTTCTTCGTGATTATCACTTTTAATTCCAATATCTAGTGCTTTAATTTGAGTTTCTACAAATGCATCTGGCAAAAGACACTTGGCACAAGTTGAAATATAAGAACCTTTTCCACAGCAATCACAAATAAATGGTTTTTCTGGCATTTTCATTTTAGTCATTGTATTATATAATGTATCATAATTAATCTTTAAACCATTAATTAATAAACTATTTATATGTTTAGTATTTAGAGAATTTTGTTTGTCATCGTTTTGTGTAATACTCATTGTTGATTTATACATTTTGCTGACAGATATTTCAATTTTTTTAAAATTCAATTTTTTTTTCATTTTATTATATAATGTATCAATATTTTATTTTTGAAATAAATGTGTAATAAATTTAATTTAAAAATAAAATGTTATATTTATATATACAATGAATAAAATAAAGAAAGCAATTGATGATGCACGAAACATTAAACCCAACTCATTAAGGGCATATACCATTAGTATTAATAAATTACATAATGCTCTATTTGATAAAGATATTGATGAAACTTCAGAAAAACCAAATCCATTAGATTTCTTAAAAGATGAAGATGGTGTATTGAAAGCAATTAAGGAACTAAAAATTAATACACAGAAAAACTATTTATCGGCAGTTATTGTTGGATTAGATAGTATGAACCCTAAAAGATATGAAACTGAATTAAAAGAATATAGGGAATATTTAGATGACCTTAACAAAGAATATATTAAAGAATTAGAAAAGAATGAAAAAACCAGTAATCAAAAAGAAAACTGGGTTTCATTAAAAGAATTGAAAAAAGTAATGAATTCATACAAAAGGGATTTACAAGATAGAGATGTTTTTAAAAAAGAAAGTCTAACAAAGAAACAAAGAGATATTCTTCAAATGTGGGTAGTAGCTAATCTTTATTTACACGATGACAACCCACCAATCAGATTAGATTATGGTGGAATGAAAGTTATTGGAATTTCTGAATATAATGATCTAACTAATGATGAAGAAGAAAGTAATAATTATTTAGTAGTAAATAGTAGAACTAAAAAATTCTTTCATTTTGGTGAATTTAAATCTAAAAAAGCACACGGAATAAAAAAGATACCAGTTGGAAAAGTTCTTAATAGTGTTTTAAATATCTGGTTAAGATTTAATGATACTGGATTTTTATTAGTAGATAGTAGAGATAAACCAATGAATTCAAATCAATTGTCTAAATATATTAGTAAAGTATTTGCTCCAACTGGTAAAAAAATAACTGCTAATCAATTAAGGCATATTTATATTTCTGAAAAACACCCAGTTGAAGTTAATGATAGTAAAAAAGAAACTGCTTCAAAAATGCTTCACTCGGTTGCTACTCAAGAGAAGTATGCAAAAAAGTAATATGTCTTTTGCTTTTCTCGTGTCTTGATTTATTTCTTTTTCTTACTTCTTTATTACAAATAGAACAATGATAATATTCTTTTTGTCTTTCATTCTCTAATTTTTTAAATTGTTCTTTTTGTTTTGGTTCTTGATGATATTTTAATATTTTTTCTCTGTTATTATCATAATATCTTTTAGTTTGTTCTTTTTTAGTCAAACCTTTTGCTCTGTTTTGATTAATAATACAATCTTTGAATTTATCTAAATAATATTGTTCTTTATCTAATTGTTCGTTGAAATTATCACATATAAAAGTTTCTATTATTTCAAAAGAACATTCATCAATACCCAAATTAAATAATTTTTTTGAGTTTTCAGTAAGCAATCCCCTTTTATATCTTGATAAGTGTTCTGAATATCTATATTTATTATTAGTAGAACCAATATATATTTTATCAGTTTTAGAACTAGATATTTTATAAATGTAATGTTCCATTATGTATATAAATAATATATGTAGCATTTGCTTAAATCAATTTT
>ENA-UZWU01000449-UZWU01000449.1-metagenome-genome-assembly--contig:-Day-4--1m-contig-449_pt1 | contig 24812 bp, 18 predicted proteins | sample MGYA00260345_ERZ794905 | MGnify/ENA metagenome assembly ERZ794905
TGGCGACGGCCAACAGCAATATCGATACCGTTCTCCGAAGCGGCTGACTGACGCGGAATCAAGATGTCAGCGAAACCGCCGACACGGAACTTCCAGTCTTCCGGTGAGTCGAAGTAGGCGATACCGACTCCGTGTTTAACGAACTGTGTGCAAAGACGAAGGTAGCTACTGTGGAACTCCGGCCAGCGGCGGAAGAGGTTTGTCAGCTCTTCCGCTACGATGTCCTCCTTTGGCTTTGTCTCGCTTCTCTCGCCCGTCGTAGCCTTTACCTCCACAAGACGCTCCAAAGAGCTGTAGAGGTCAACGTAGGCCGAAAGAGAGATGTCTAGCAGACGCTGTGCTTCGCCGAAGTTCAAGTTGGTCTTGAGTCCCTGACCACTAGCCGCTAACTGCGAATCGTTGTAAGGTGCAACGCCGTCGAACATGCTGTCGATCCGAGAACGGTTAACAGCAGACTTCTCATCAGCGCGGAGCAAGGTTGCAAAGATACCAATAGCAGCTTTAACATCCTTGAGACGTGTTTCAACAGGCTTACCCTTTTCATCAAGGCTCCCTAAGTCGAGGCCGTCTAAGTCAACTAAGTTTGACATACTTGGCGAGTATATTGATTTGGCGGGCAATGTCAATCATTTGGGTAAGCCTCCTCCATGATCTTCTCCATGCGGACCCAATGGGCGCGGCCGTCTTCGGTTTTGAGGCGGACATACTCTTTCTCACTCTTACCCCTATTTATAGAGCCTACTATAAAGGGGTTGTTCCTATATCGTTTACCTAAGTTCCGATATTTCCACACCGCCCCATACGGCGTTACCTTATAATCTGGGTAATCATTTAACACTACATATTCCTCTTTTGGTAGCTCGTATCTTTCGACGGTCAATTTGGTGTGGTCAACCATCTTCACTTCTCCGTAATCATCATAAACCCGCGATCTATTTTTTAAATTGTGCCAATAACGCTTAACCTGTTTCCCTGTTTTAAGATTATGCACGTAATCATCTGGTGAAACCGCATATTGCGACGCCCCAGCTATTGGTTTCCATCCTTCTGGTATTTTCATTTCTTTGTTTTTGCGGCCCCGTAGAAAAAACTTTTTCAAAACCTCTTGCGTATTTATAACATATACAAAAAATACTCAAGTATATAGAGAAAAGTTTTTATTTGGGGTCTGCCGCTTTTGTAGCATTTCGTTTCACCATGATTTTAGCCTTGTTTCTGCGGTAATACTCTTTGTTGTAGTCACTTACACGTTTTTTAAACGCCTCATACTCCTCCGGTTCAAGGACTTTGCCTATCTCCATTTTTCGCGAATAGCTGTATTTTGTATTCTGGTAATATTCGTTTTGGTAGTCGAGACGCTTTTCCCGATTCTTGAGGTAGTATTCTTTTTTCTTTTGTGGGTCGTATTTGGCCATGCCCAACTCTAATCAAAAGGGGGACCCCGTCAATTTTTTTCTACACACTGTATTATATATGTAAGCACACGCAGAAAAAGTCGGACCCCCACCGGTGGCGTATCCCGAATCCCGAGCCACGAATCACTATCATCGAATCGCGATTCAACGATGCGTCTTCTTATTAGCGGGATCAGGAATCAGGATAAGGGAATCAGGATCAGGGGATCAGGCTTGCACTCTCCGGACGATCGAGCAGGCGAGGCGGCGTCGATCGGCATCACCTCGAACCCTGTTCCCCGATTCCCGATTCCCGTTTCCCAAATCACCTACCCTTTTCGACGTAGCCTGAATCAGAGAAAAAGGATCGACTGACTAGATGAAATATGGTGATCGGGATTGCCTATCTAGAAAGCTGGTGATCGAGATAAGAAAGATTCGATTTGTCTCGACAAAGTTCAATTTCTTTGCGTTGGCCCTCAGATGCGATCTGACGCGTTTTACCCCCCTTTGGCTGGTCCTATTCAATTTCTTTTCAAAACGCGATTAGCTGTTTCCTTGAACAGTGTTTCCCGAACCGCCGACCCTGTACTATATAGGGAGAAAATCGAGAGAGGTAGAGAATCGCCGTAAATGGTTGAGCGATAAGGGATTAAAGAAAAAGAAAAGAATTTGACTGATTTTAATCGACTTCATCAGGAATCCGGCTAGCTTGGACTCGCTATGAAAGCAACTACTACTACTACAAACCAGACTCCAACCGTGAAAACGGTTGCCGCCCTTCAATCAGTCGCGAACGCCGCAAAGGTTTCCGGAAACTATCTCCGGATCCTAGGCCGAAGCGGAGCCGGAAAGACTACCATTGCCGCCGATCTTGCGCCATGTCTTGGCATCAATGCCGATCGCGTTTCGGTCGTAAACTTCGCCGGATCACTTCCTTCCCAAGTGATTGGCCAACTCATGCCGGACGCCGCCAGCCGCGAAAGCTGGCGCACAAAGCCTATTGACTTGCCGCTTCGCGAGAGAGTCGGCGACGATCCCTTTCTTTTGATCCTTGATGAATTCGCTTCATGGGATCAGTCGATCCAATGCCTCTTTCATGGATTAAAGTCTCCGGACGGCATGCCGCGAGTCGGAAGCCATGAGTTGCCGCCGAAGCTCTTTGTCATCCTGACCGGAAACCGGAAGGAAGACGCCGCCGCCAGTAATACTGGCAAGGCTCCGATCGTTGGCCGTTCTCTGACGGTTGAATGGTTGCCAACTGTCAAAAGCTGGCGGGATCATGAAGGCTCCGCCGCCGCCGCCTCTCCGATCGCCGCCTTCTTGTCCTATTGCGGCAAGGCCGGAAGCGATGTCGCCGACTTCTTTTGTCCCTCACCTCCCAAGCCTTGGCGCGGCGAGCCTTATCCACAGCCTCGCGAATGGTCCGGCCTGATCAAGGCGGAAGCCTCCGCCGACTGGCCCGCCGATCCGGCCTTGCAAAATCTAGTGATCGCCTCCGCCGTTGGCCAGTCGGCCTCCGATGCTTGCACGGCGTTCTTGTCGCTGGCCAAGAAGATCCTTCCGCTCATGGAATCAATCCTGATCGGCGAGGCTCCGCTTCCTAATGGTCCACAGGATCGCTATGCAATCGCGCATTGTGCGATCCGGCGAGCCATTGACATGGCCGGAAACGATCCCGCCGCCGCCGTTGCTGGTGGCAAGCTTGACACGCTTATTGATCGGATCTTGCTCCCACTCGATCCCGAAATGCGGAGCTGGTCCTTTAATGCCGCCAAGGCGGCAGGGATCCCGCTAGAATTGCACCCTTCACAAGCTAAACTTCAAAACCTAAACCTAAACCTCTAATCGCTAAAACCTAAAATCAATAAACCTAATAAACATTATGAAAGAATTAAATTCAATCCTGATCGCCAAAGTCTCAACCGCGAAGCCTTCTCTTACTCGTTCGCTTCCGAAGCAACTCTCAGAAATCTGCCGCCGTGCCGGAGTAGATGAAAAGGAAGTCAATGCTCCATCGGTCAAGGTCGTTAAATCAGAACTGGTCAAGGAAGCCTTTAAACTAATCAATGGAATGACGCCATTTCTCAGAAAGGGAAAAGAAGGCGTGACAGGCGAGAAGCTGGCGAAAGGCTTGGCCGTCGATGAAATAGCCGGAGCCACATATATCAAGGCGCGAGAAGTCGAAACGATTCAGAAAGAATTTGACGCCCGCCGCTCAAATCTCGATCGCCTTCTTAATCAGATCGGCGATCAATACGATAGCTTGATCCAATCGCGCCTCGCGGAGATTGGCAATCTCGCCGCCGAAGTAGACGTGCCTTCTCGCGAGGATTTCCTCGCCGATTTCAGCTTTGACATGGAATTCCGGTCAGTCGATAGCGGTGTCAGTAATGATGTCTTGAATCAAGTTAGTGACGAAGTCGCCGCCCGTCTCCGCGCTAATAACGCGAAGGTGCAAAGCGAATTCAAGAACGCACACGCTCAACCGATCCGGACTTGCATTTCAGAGCTGACTGAAACCATCGGCCAGCTTGTCGATGGCAAGCGATTGCGGCAGGAACGTCTTGATAAAGTCGCATCAGTTGCCGCCGACATGCGAGAGCAGAACTGGCTTGGCTTACCGGATCTTTCTAGCTTGGCGACTAAGCTTGAAAGCCTCGCGACTAAGAAGGAAGATCTGCCGGACGCCGCCGCCCGCGAGTCTCACGCCGACAAGGCAAAGGCCGTCCGATCCGAAGCTAAAGGATTGCTTGCCGGATTCGGAATTTAATACCTCTTAACAGTAGAATCAATAAAATGAATAAAGACTTAATCGAAAAAGCCTCTCGCCGCCTCCGCCAATACGGCGGACTTGGATATCAAAGCTTTCTCTCTTTGCCAATAGAGGAAACAAGCGAAACGAACTACGGAGCGACCGATGGCCGTTCCCTGTTCCTGAATCCGGATGGTCTGGCCAAGCTGGCCCGATCATCCGATCCGGTCGGCTTCACGGCCTTCCTGCTATTGCATGAAGCCCTTCATGCAATGCTCCGCCATCCGATCCGATGCCGCGACATGGCCGACCGCGAGACTGCCAACATTGCCGTTGACTATCTAGTCAATGCCCTGATCGATCAGATCAATCGTGAGACGGTCGGCCTCGTGCCGTTCCCGATCATCGAGGGAGCTTACCTCGATCCCGCTCTGAGTGACGGCCACGATGCCCTCTCGCTTTACCACTTCTTACTGGCCGACAAGCCAGAGGAAGAGGAGGAAGGCGAGTCTGGCGATGAGTCTGGCGAGTCTGGCGAGTCTGGCGAGTCTGGCGATGAGTCTGGCGATGAGTCTGGCGATGAGTCTGGCAGTGGCAGCAAGCCAGCCGATCCCGATGATCTCTCCGACATTCATGACGGCGATTTCTTCGATCCGGATCTCAAAGGTGATGAGACGGTCGAAGACTTCGATCACTCAGTCAATGAGACTATCGAGCAAAACGCCGCTCAGAATGAGATGGATAAGATCGCCGGAATCGGCGGCAGTGATTCCCTCTCGAAAGCGGTGGCCGATGCTCGCGATCAGTTCCAGAAAATCGACTGGCGTGATCACCTCTCGCAATGGCTTTCGTCCTCCATCGCCGGAGGCGAGTATGATGGCATCGATGCCGCGCATTATTCCGGAACCGGACTAGTGGAAGACGAAAGATCCTGCCGCAATGTCGGCGAGCTTGTCGTCGTCGTCGATACTTCCGGCTCGCTAGTTAGCGATAATAAGATCGTGACTTCCGCCCTTGATCAAATCGAGTCACTTTCGACCGATGCCGCGCCGAAAACGATTCACGTTTTACATGTCGATTACATCGTCCGGCATCATGAGGAAGTGAATGCTGGCGATCCGGTTGACCGTGAGCTTCACGGCGGATGGGGGACGAAGTTCAAGCCCGCTTTCGATTGGATCGAGGAGAACGCGCCCGATGCCAAGGGAATCGTTTATATCACCGATGGGTTCGCGAGCGACTGGGAAGAGCTGGAAGAACCATCGCTTCCGGTTCTCTGGCTCGATTATGGATATTATCCAAGCCTCTACAAATTCGGCGAAGTCGCTCCGATCTATCGGGAAAGCTAGTCGCTCCACCGTTGCTCTCGCCTTCGGGCGGGGGCCTAGGTGGATTGATCAGATCAATCCTTCTTAACAATAAAACCAAAAAACCAATTAAAAATGATTCCACGCAAACATTTAATAATCGTGTCGGTCCTTTACATTCCGGCCCTCGCGCTAGTCTCATGGATCGGGCTAGATACTATCACTAGGAAGATCCTCGAAATCCTCTTCTTCACATTCTAGAGCGATGATTTTTCACCTAACCCTGAACCCTGACCCCCGCACCTTGATTCATTTATCAGGGTGCGGCAATCAGGAATCAGCCTGAACTAAAAGAAACTAATATGGAAAAATACCAACCTATAATGCACTTCACTTTTGATGAGTGCTTGAACAATAAGAAGCTCGACATTTGGATCGCGCTTGTGGAATTCTCCAACCTCATAACATGTGGAGGGGGCGATGAGTTCGACGTAATATATCGAGAGGATGACGTAACGGAAGAATTGGATCGGCAACGTGAAAAGGCGGAAGCCTTGGCTGGTCTTGCGATAGAAGCGGGCTTGCCCCTCATAGAATATCGAATCGGCTACAACGTAGGAATTTAACCTAAAAACCAATGAAAGTGTTAAGCAATAAACCGATGGAGATCACCGTCGAGGTGACTCCATCTCCGCCGTTTGAAGGAACGATCACCTACCGCGCGATTGCGTGGGTAGGTGACCTGTATTCAACCACCCTCTACTCACAGTGCGAGGGGTTCTGTCAAGAATGGTGTGCCGACGAAGCGTCGGAGAAGTTATCAAAAATGATGCGCGGGCAGTATCCGAACGCCACGTTTAAGACCAAGCTGACCGAGAAGGTCGAGACTAAATTCTCAGCAATGAAATCAGCGATATGAAATACGAAAGACAAGCCCGCAAACCGGAATGGTATTGTTCCGACGATACCAAACTTTATCACACCGCAACGTCAGGCTCATCACCATTCAATGAATGGTATGAGTTCGACGACAGGGCGGAAGCCATCGAGCATTTCGCGGACCAGACCGAGACCGACCAATTTTGTTGGATCGGCGGAGAGATCTTCCACATTGGAGACCTCGAATACGATGAGGTGATCGAAGGGTTCGTCAGGATAAAAGGCGCGCAACCCGCCGACATCGATGAGGTAGTTCAATCAGTCAGTAGATTCTAAAACCAACCTGAGTTTAATAAACTAATATGAAAAAAACAATAAGCCGAACCGCCCAGATTCATGGGCGGGGATCACAACCCTACCGTTGGGTTTCCCGACTCACAGCGGAAGAGAAAGACGCCGTGAGGAGAGGGGAACTAGTCCTCATCCGTGATCACCACCCCCTGTCGGGGTGTGATTACAAAAAGGTCGTTTATCATAAACGATCTAAAAGATTTGGCCACCGCAACTACAACCCATGATTCTAGCTATGGACTATTTACAAATCATCGGCCTGATCCTCATGGCCTCGTTATCTCTTATCGTAATCACTGCGAATATGGTTAAGACTGAATCGCGCCGCCTCCGCAAGATGCGGGAGCGTGCCGATCAAAAGAAAAGGAGGCGGGCATGATCTATTTCACTGACCCCGATCCCGACGAAGCTGCGAGCAATCTATGTGACCGACATCTCCGCGAAACTATCTCATTCACTAGAAAAGTGTTTAAGGAAGCCTCTGAGATTCGCACACAGAGCAGTGACCCGTATATCCGTTGGGCCTGTGCCAGTCTCGCGAACCTTAGATGGGTCGTCGATCACGGTAATTCAGCGACGCACGAGCTTTACTATCGATTCAGGAAACCTGCCTGCCTTGAAGACAGCCTGCCGCTGATCGAGGCTAGCGAGAAGATGGACTCTCTAAGCCTCCCGCCCGTCGATCCTGACCATATCTTTTTTCCTGATAAAGTGGATAAGGTGCGGGAGTTCTACCGAACAAAAATATTCCGAAATTTAAAATGGACAAGGCGTTATCCGCCTGATTGGATCCACCCGTCATTAATGACAACGTAGTAGTTCTTTCAGGAACGTTAAGGAGGTAGGGAGAAATCCCTGCCTCCTTTTTTTGTGTCCTGACCCAAAGAAACCGCGCCGATAAGTGAGAAATTTCCGAGCGATTTTTCCCACTTATTTTTGGCGCGGCGGCTCTGACCACTATCATCATTTACTGCACGCAAGCTCTACTCAGATTCTGTAATAGGCCGGATAGGAATGTATCGATTGATGTTCCGATAATGGTTGAGGATTTGCTGCGCTCGACCCTCGCCATATTCATCGGTCCTTGGATCGAGTAGGCTTTCGATAATGTATTTAGGTGATGGCCTGTCCATGTATCCGCGACTTAGTAGAGCGACTCGATCGCGACCGAGCTTCATCTCCTTCATCCCTTTCAGAAGATCGGTGTCGGTGAGGCCGAGTGAGGAGAACCCTTTATTGATTCTCATCAGCTCGTAGTTAAGGAGGCGACGGTCTTCGATGTTGTCGTCGATGATGTCTCCGACCTCTCCGTCACTCATCGGAACGTTCCGCTTCACTGCATTGAGTCCGCTCTTCACATTGTTGAATCTCTTGTTCAGATCCAACAAGTAACGTGAATACTGTTTCTGGAGATCGACATCGTGAATCCGTGCAGGCATCGCTCCGTCCCAGATCTCGCCGACCATTCCGAACAGGCTTCCAGTAGCCCAACCATTGACAAAGTCTTTACCGAGTCGTGGTGCGTAGGCTTCCTTAGCGATGTAGCTGAGGATTTTAGAACCCGCTTCAACCGGACCATCGGCCCCGTTGTTCCAAATAGGTTTACCAGTAGATGGGTTAAGATTCCTTGTCGCATCGCGGACAGCCCCTGAGAGAATCTGATCATCTAAGTATTGATCTCTCACAAAGCCTATAGCCAATGCAGCTCCTGCTTCAGTAAACTCTCCTCTTCGGATGTTCTCATACGATCGTAAGAACGGATCAACTATGAGGGAGTAAGGATTAACATAGGTCAAATCAATCGACTTCAGGTTTTTACCTTCACCGAAGTAGAAGAACGTATGCCCTCTGAGGTAATCCGGAATGGAGGCCCGCATGGCCTCATCCTCTTCATCACCTATTCCAGATAGCGCGGCCATGATCATCGGCAGAGCGGAAGAAAGAACTCCGAGCGTCCCAATCATTGAACCCATTCTAAACCTACCTCTCCGAACCAGAACAGGATTTTTACTATCGATCTCTTCTTTAGCGAGCTTGAACGTGTTAATCACGATTCGCGGAACCTCCATCTTGAATCGGATGAACGGAGCGAATACTAGGCCGAGTCCAGACTTAGTGAATGCGGCAACGGCTGGTGGTGCTTGGCTGTATGCCTGCGAGGTCATGACAACTTTGCGAGCAGCTAAACGCTTGATCTTCGTTTCGCTCATCTTAGCAAAGTCACCTGTGTCTGCGGCTTGCGCTTCCTTCAGGATGTTCAACTCGTGGTTGTAGTAGGCGACCTTGTAAGCAGCGTCGAGAGCAGCGGATAAATCCTGAGCTTTCTTCTCAACAAACGCTAGTCCCTTAGTCAGTTTATTGAGTTTCGTCTTTTCACCTAACTCTGCGATCTGCTTCCTTATGCCTTCAGGAGTAACCTTACCGTTAAGGAGGTCTCTCATGACTCCAGCACGGAGTTCGTCTCCCATAACATTCAGACCGATAAGCTCACTAACCACCGGATCAATCTTGCCAGAAGCTCCTGTGAACGCGTCGATAGATGACTTCTTCATGGCAGCGATCATCTTATCGTAGCGGAAGAATCCTTGTGAGGTTCCAAACAGTAAGTTACCGACAGCGTTACGACCGTAGAATCCGATCGAACCTAATGTCTTAGCTGCCATCGCCTTACCACTTAGGTTAGAGGCTAAACCAAATATTCCCTTAACAGCTTTCTCCGCCGTGTCGGCGTAGTCCATCATGTAGGAATCTTTGAGTGTGACATCGAGAGCCTCTTTAAATTCAGGTGAAACGTGCATCCCCGAAAGAGGATCACTCTTGCTTGGAACACCAGACCTTGCAGGAACAAAGTTACTATACTTGTCGCGGTTCTCTTTGGTAGCGAATCTATTTTCTGTCGTGACCATTACTCCTGAGTCCACACCGAATTTCTTCAGTTGGTTCAGGAATGCCTGTTGTGATGTCAGCGTCGCAACAGTCGAGTAAGTCCGGAGGATCAAATCAATACCAGACTTCGGTCCGAGTTCGCCGAGAAGATTTCGGATCTCTTCCGGCAGATCTCTACGACGTTTGAGATTGTCCTCAATCATCTTGTAGTCTTTCGGAGCAAGGGTCGTTGAATCTCTACCGCCTTTCTCATACTGCATCAAGAAAGCGTTGAGTGCTTCTTGACCGTAAGAATTGTGGGGACTGCTTTGGTTCTCTCTTTCGAGAATCTTGCCAGCTTCAATCTTAGCGAGAGAAGGGTCCATACCACTGTTAACTAGATCTTTGGTAGTCTTCTTTAGGAACTCATCCGCAAAGAACTTCATAGCAGCGTCCCGCACATCTTGATACTGAGGATCTGTCTTCACTTTCTCAAGGTATGATGAGTCAGTGAACATCTGGTAACTACGGGTCACGTAGATCCCTCCGGTCTTAGAAATCTTAACTCCGATGTTTTTATCGAGACCAGAGTTAACAAGTTTCTTCTGTAGAGGAATGATAAGCTTCTCCCTAATATCAATAATATGGGCAGCGAGCTTAGGTGATTCCTTAGCGAGATCTCTCAGAGCAGCATCACGGTCAGCTTCCCTAACCTTAACAGCAGCGTCGTAAGCCTTGTTAGTGTCGTTGGTTCGTATTTTATCAGCTATGGACTTTAAAGTATCCGCTTCTCCTTTAGTAATATTACCTGCTTTACGATCTGCCTCTGCCGCAGCGTGGGCTTTGTCATAAGCTTCCTCAATACGGTTAAGAACTTCTTCAGTAACCACGTTACCAGAATAGTAACCTTGAGCGCGTGCGATCATTTCCATCGGCGCATTATCATAACTACCGTAAGTATCCTTGATGAGCTTATCCATCTCAGTCTTGTAGGCAATTACGTTACTCTCAGTAAGTCTCTTGTAAGCGTCACGGTTCTGGACCAATCGACGGAAAGCTTCTGGAAGCTGACCAGCGAACATCTCAGTTAAGAACTTCATTATAAAGTTCTTAGGTTGTCCGGTTTCGATCTCGTATACAGGAGCCTCCAGTAAGTCTACCACTGCGGAGAAGTCTATGCCTGTTCCTGTTGGTTGGCCTGACGGCGCGGCTGCTGACATCGGCGCAGAGTAAAGGAACCTGCGTGAGCCGTCCTCCAGAGTCTCCGTCCTGTCACCAAACTTAGCTCCTTTCGCAAAGACCGTTCCCCCTACTTGGATTACTTGTTCTGCACTTACCAGAGGTTCTTGATTCGCTTTGTCGTAGAAGTAAGAGTGGCGGTATGGGTTCATACCAATCTCAACCCATTCGGTAGAATTCATTGCGTCTTTCGCTAAGGATTCAGCTTCCTTAGCGCGGAGCGGTTGGTAATCACCATCCATCGTAGCTATTGAACCCTTGCCAGTTTTCAAAGCTATCCCAGCAGCGGCCTTCTGGTTTACGGAAAACGTGACGTTGTCCAATACTGCCGAAGGTGTGTAGGCAAGAGGAGTCATTTCCGACGTATCCTCGTGGAGAGTAACTACCCAAACATTACTCGTTGTGTAGGCTGGTATATCTAATCTGACTTTATACCTGTCGGCTGGAACGTCTTCTGGTAGTGATGTTTTACTCTTCTTACTTTCGCCGCGTAAAGCATCGAATATTTCTTTTTGAGTCGCTGGCTTAGGAATATCTTCTGACATTTCTGGTGCGCCGAACCTTCTGTCATATTCTTCCTGATACTCTTCAGGGGTAATCCGCCCAAATGCTAGTCTCCTAGCTAGTTCAGCCTGCCCCTCCGGCCTGAGTTGCTTTGTAGGATCTTTGCTTTGGTCGTATACCGGCGAAAGTTTTCCAGTCCTCTCGCTAAAGAGTGGTGGGAAACCTGCAACGGGTTGGTCTGTGTCAACAGGAGCAGACGCTAAAGCAACGAAGTTCTGATTCACGGTTCCGAACATCCGGAAAACATTCATCGGGGTTTCAGGGTCGAAGGGCATCTTAGTAGGCTGGCGAACAAACCCAACTTCGATAGCCCGCATTTCAATAATTAACTTATTGAGTGCAACATCTGCGGCGGGTCCAATCTGTTCACGTTTAGCGACCCAGCGGTTGATGATACCTCTAAAGTAACGACCTAGCATTCCCAATAAGGACGGCTTAGACTTCCAGAATTGTATGTCGTCCTCAGTAGTAAATCCTCGTGTGACCTTTTGGAGGTGCATACGAAGTTTCTCTTCTGCCATTCTGTAGCGAGCATCTGCGACTACTGAAGGATCTTCTGAGTTTAGTTGCGCTAATGTAGTTTTGAGTCCAGCGTCGTTGTCGCCGTGGTATTCTTTAGCGATGTCAACGAAGTCTGATTCAGAAAGACTGTCAATGTATGCCTGAACCTCTTCCATACTCAAGGCGTTGAAGCTGGCGGTATGAGTCAGCTCCTCGTTGATTATAGTGCCGATGATTGCGCGGCTCGCAGCATCACTGATATCACCTGCCTGCTTCAACATAGCAATCGGATTAACAAAGACCGTTGAAGAGTCAGAAGTTACAAAAGCAGAACTCCCGCCTGATTCAGTAGTGATCTTCATGTCCATACCCAACGGAAGTAGACCTCTAACGTAGTTGAGTATGTTACCCATCTTAGGTCGATCTGCTTCTGGAACGCTCGCTAAGAATGCTTCTCTGAATGCCTCGACTTCCCGACTATTAGCCTCAAGTCGTGCGTTCTTTGCTTCGCGCTGTAGATCAAGTAACTCCTCTTTAGATCTGGTAACTGGTGAACTGAACAATGCTTTACCAGCAAGTGAACCACCCAAAACTTTAGGGTCAGTAGGAGCCGTCTTGCGAGTATTACTGCCAACATCAAGAACATCTTCTAGAGCTTTTACAGCTTCCTTAACGTCTTTGGCCCCTGCTTTAGGGAACAGCATGACTATATTAGTCAGGAAACGAGAGAAGAATGACGATCTATTTGGTGGTGGCACGAGGCTCCTCACATGTTTCTGAACGTCTTCTGATAACAAGAACTGAGCAGCAAACTCATTGAGATCAACAAGAGCATTCTCAAGAGCTGGGACTGGCCCACTTTCTTTTTTCTGTTTCGCGTAAGCTGTTCTAGAATTAGTCAGAACAGTAGACAGAGCTTTGAGTCTAGTCTTGGTCCCTCTAGTCATGCCCTCAATCTGAGCATCAGTAGCCGAAGTAATGTCAGAAATAAATGCGTGAACGTATTCCTCAAGTAATGTGTTAACTACACCACGACCGTTGCCAGATGTCTTGTTAATAAATACAGTGTGGGAACCGTCGAGTCCTTTAACGTATTTGCCTGCGATGTCCACAGTCGCTGACCCCAATACAAACTTAACCTTCTTGAGGAAGTCAGTGTCGAGCAGTAGCAAGTCGGCTACAACTTTATGCGATGGATTATCTGAATTCTTAGAAACATCTTTAAGGGCTTCAATAACACTCTCAGTGTTACCACTCTCAAGCTTCAGTCTTTGAATATCTGATTCGTTCTGAGCCGTGATGGCTGACCGCTCCGCAGAAGATATGTTTGATCTCGATAGGTGAGTCCGGACTGCTTTGGTCAAAGCAATCATTGTGTTCCTCGCCTGATCAGTATCGATCTCTTGTTTGGCACCTTCATTGAACAGATCACGATAGGCGTTAACGGCGTCAGAGTTTTCGTAGCTAGCACCATCAGAACGGTTAGCTAAGTTAACCAATAGCAATGCGTTCTGGAACTCTGCGCTAGACGGGTAGATCCCAAGCTCCAACTGCTCCACAAACTCAGTAACCGATTCTCTGGTGTTACCGTTACCAGATGTCATCCATGAAGCAAACAATCCGAAGATGTCCCTCGCACTCGCAGTCTGAACCATGTCAGCCATTTCAGGAGTGCCGTCGTTCAAGACGTGGTCTAGAGTAATCTTATTGATTGCTCTACGTAAGTCGGGATCAGTGTTTACTGCGTCAATCGCAGTATTGATTGCTCCAGACACTGCGTTGCTAATATCTTCCGGAGACGCTAGATCACCTTCAGGGTTACGCCCGAAGTTTGCAATCCACTCACTTACTTTAGGATTCCTGAACTCAGATGGAGTTCTATCGAACGGAAGAGTAGTCGCCGCTCTCTGTTGTCTAAGTGAGGTAGCGGTTTCTTCTTGAGACTTAAACCTATTAGCTGCTTTAGCAAGTAACGTATCAAAGGTCGGTGGTGCGTTGTTCGCGAAGTCAGGGTTGTTCTGGAGTTTCTGCTCCACAAACAATCCAAGAATTGCGCTACCCGTAAGGTTATTATTAGATTCTACTTTAATGAACGGCAGCAATCTTTGCGCTGCTTGGTTTACATTTGACGACCCTGTCTGCGCGACTACCTCGTTTATGATTGTAGCAGGATTCGCAAGCAACTTCTCACGGAGACTAATTAACTGCGCGTTAAACAAGAATTCTTGTTTGGCTGATTCTAGCGCAGCCATACGGAACTCAGGACTAAGTTCTCCGCTGTTTGATTCAAGACGGCTTTGAACTCTACGGTTCGCTTCTTCTCCTGTCTTCTCTAACTCAAGGGAGAATACACCGATGCGACGTTTGATCGTAGTAGTATCAGCGAAGTCCTCAGACTTTGGGCCTCCATTGAGAGGGTCAAAGTCTTTGACGCCTGCTGGTAACTCAGCTTTCTTAAATGGGATACTAGCTATTATTGCTGCCCGCGTATTGTTTGGTTCGATCGGGCTAACATGCCTCGCATCAACAACCTTAGACTCTAAGAGGTTACCGTCAGCAGTAGGCCCAACCACATCAACAACCACTCCGTCCTTGATCCGGATAGCTGGGTTGATGTTTGCTTTACCAAAACTACGAGGAACCTTAACTAGTTTACCAGACTTCAACATATCGATCATCACGATCGGGTCGTTGTCGAATATACCGTTACCACTATCATCAACAAAACCTTTAACCTTCTGCCTTACCGTCTTACCGGATACGGGATCGAAGTAAGTCTTGGCGGTCTGCTTACTAGTGTAAGGCTTTGCGTTCTTCGGAGGTGCGAGTTTAGGGTAGGCTGTGTAAACAGCAGATGATACAAACTCTGATACAGATTGGCGGGATGCTTCAGACGGCAGCGGTAACCCGTAGTTTACGTTGGGGTCAAGGTTAACCGGAAAGCCGTTAGCGATAGCAAAGTCGATAAGCTTGATGGCTTTCTCTTCTGCATTTGCCCCACTGAAGGGAGGATCGTCAAACCTAAGTGTGTCGGATGACGGCCTAGTAGAATACCGTTTCGATACAGATGGGTCGAAGCCGCGACTGCTACTATTATGTGATCCAATATTAGTTCTGGACTCGCCTTGGAGAGATACTCCAGCGGACTCTGCGTTAGCTTGTTCTTTAGTAAAGTCGATATCAGCACGACCAGAATAAGTTCTAATCTTTCTAGGAGTCTTTACGCCGTAATCAAAAGGAGTCTCCGTAGCTGGAGGGGCTTCAGTATCCTCGATTTTAAGAACCGTAGTGTCCTCGCTATTATTAAATGATATGTTCTGCTGGTTGCGGATGTTCTCAAAAGCAGTCTCCACGTCAAGTGGGCTAGCTTCGTTTAGAGACTGAATAAACGCCTCTGGAGTTACTTTCTGATCGACGGGAGGAATACCAAAGGTAGTAGGGGCTCCCTCCAAAGCTCTGAGGTTTTGTTGCTCTTCCGATAGAGCCACACCTTCTTGCTCCAACTCCACTCTTCGTTGTGCGCGTTGAGCAACTTCAGCTTCCCTTTCTTCCGCCTTCTTAGGTAAGGTTGATTGGTCATCTAGTTTTGATATCTCTTGAGCGATCTCTTGAGTCCTTTTAGCGTTCTGTTCCGATTTTACTTTCTGGTCAGTAATAGTTAAAGTATCAGGAACTTCAGGTGCGGGCGCAGAAGGTCTACGGTCCCTGACACGGGACATCATGATCTCACGGACTTGTCTAGCAGCAAGCGGGCTACCAGTTCCTTCAAGCTCAGAAGAAACTTGTTCAACGAACTCATTCTGCACACGGATACGCTGCTCTAGCTGATCCATCGGAGTCACCCCTAAGCGGCTCGCAGCGGCCTGAACAGCGGGAACACCCCCACCAAGAATACCGCCAACTTGTGCGGCGTGCCACACCTGCTTCATTCTCTCAAGCATCGGCGTGTCTTGATTGAGGGCTACGTCTTCAACAAATGAATTAACAAGTTGATCGATACCTTCTTCAAGACCTTCATCGACTGCGTTCTTTACGACCTTCTTTCCGAGAGTGGTAGCTCCGTACTTCTTGATGGAATCACCCACTACTTTTTTCATAGCGGCGGCGACGGTCTCGTTGGCGATCCCTGTCGTATTCCCCATTGCTTGGAAAAGCTTTTTAGATTCTTTAAAGGTCATGCCTTTAAGTAGGGCATCTTCAACACCACCACGCCCCAATGCACTGAAACTAGACGTGATCACACCTGTGATTGCGCCAGAGGTAAGGGCGAAGCCTAATGCTCTGTCATGAGCTTCCTCTTCAGTAAGGTCAGGATCTTTACGTAGTTGGTTGTAAAGGGAACCATAACTCATCGCACCGCTTCGGGTCGCTGCTGGGACGAAGGTTCCAACTGTTACGCCAAACTTCTTAGCGACTTCACTGTTATATGCTTGAAGAGCTTCGATGGTCTTGTCACGGTGTCCTTTTTCCAGTGACTTCTTGATGAGACCTTTAGCGAGAGCATTATCCGCCACTTTCTCAAGACCTTCTTTAGAGGAAGCTCTAAGTACATTACTAGTAAGTGCTTTACCTAAACCCTTCGCGGTGAGCTGCGCCCCACCTTTTGCGGCCAAGTAAGCTGCGCCACCAGCTCCGGCGGTAACCGAAGACAAGGCAGTCGTAGCAGCAACATCCACAATAAGGGGAGCGACGCTTTCGGCTACGTCTTGGAACAAACCATATTGCTCACCAAAAATCTGTGCGACCTCGCGGCGATCTGATTGTCTCTGACTCGCATCAGCAAGTCCGTCTTTAGCCCAGTCAGCTCCCATAACAGCAGGAGCAATGTAGAGGAGGCTGGCAACAGAATCCCATACAGAGTAGGCGATTCCTTTAACACTGTCGGTGAACTCATTGAAGTTCTCGTCCTTAGCAACAAACTCGTCGAATACATCTAAGTCGTCTCTTCCAGCCTGCCTTCCGGCTACGAGAGCTTTTGTCCACTCATCACCAACGGCAGATTCAGATAAGAGCTTACTGTAACTAGCAAAGTTTTGTTTAAGAACATCAACACGGTTCTTGGTAAAAAGTTCTTTTTGCTGCGCCGTAAGTTCAGGATGCGCGGCAAGAGTATTAATCATGTCCTCTTCGCGGGCAAACACTGCGGGGTTCAGGACAGGGCCGAGAGCGGTTTTGTAAAGGTTCTTCCCTGCTTCAGACGGGTCTTGATGTAGTTTAAAAACTCCGCGCTTGGCTCCCTCATTGATAACGTGCGATTCATAAGCATCACGAACGTCTTTAGTATTGTAATTGGCTCCGGAGGCGTTCAGCTTCTCAGTGATATACTCAACAGTGCTGTCAAAAGATTCGTGGCTAGCTAAGAATATTCTTTCTTTTTCAGCGTTACTCTCTTCTGATTCAGCACCAATAAATGTCAATAGATCGCTAACTCCACTAGTAATAGTTGCTCCTACAGAATCGAAAGCATTACGGTCCTTTCTAGCGAGTTGGCGTGTGTGTCCAGTAACGTGTTCTGCAACAGAGGCATCTTGTTGAGCTAACTGAGCGATGCCTTCAGAGATCTCGGTGATCTTCTTGAATTTGTAAAGTTTAATATCAAGACCTGCAATAGGCGAAAGAAGCTTCTGAGCTACCAATCCATCCTTAAATGATACACCACCAATCTTAGAAGCTTTGATCGCCTGAGTCACGGTCATGTTCTCAGCGGCGTCGCCAACTAATAGTTCGCGCTGGCCTTCTTCATTAGTGACGTAGGCTAGTGGGAGTTGGTTACTCTCCACCAAAGATCTTTTAACGTCGTTGTAACGGCGGTTAACAATTTCTTCAGATCTTTCTTTAAGACCAGCCACTTTATCTTGGAAGGGCTTTACAGTCCCACCAGCGGAGATGACTTCATCACCTGCTTTGAAATCAGTAAGAGTCTTCCAATCTTCTTCATCGCTATTTATAGAAGAACGAACATACTCAAACTTCTCTTCAAACGACGGCTCTTTAGTAGCAGTAAGGGCTTGGACGCTCTCCTCATCAGCTACACCGAAATCAGCTAACTTAGAATTCAGTGATCCGCTAATCTCCTCTTCGACATTAGGAGTGTAGGCTCCTTGATTGAGGTAACCTTCACGAACGTAATCCGAATACTGGACGTAGCTCTGAGGGTCAGCTTCAGCTAATTGATTCTCCTCTGACCAAACAGAAAAGGGTTTAAGTTCGGGTGGTTTTGGAGCCTCTGTGATTAGAGACTTATCGAAGTCGGTAAGGGAAGAATTCAAATCAGTCATAGCTGAAAAGGTTTAGATTGTAGTTTAAGTGGTGTTTAGGTATTAAAGATTGTATCTACTTTACTTGTCGTTTCAGGTTGGCCATATTGGCCAAAAAGCCTTTGCTGTTCTAAGACTTTCTCTAAAGTTTCTCTATAAAGATTTTCTGTATCATTTTCCGCCGCTTCTAAAACAAGAGCTTTATCTGGATTGCGACCGAATCTCCTCATCACGTCTATATAAGTCGCTGCTAGTTCTTGTTTATTAGCTTTTCCAATATCGAAACCTTCAGAGACTTGATTACTAATCTGTTTAATATCCCCTGCTGTAGGTGCAGTCATGTTTGACCAGTCTGTCTGCGTGGATTTAACAGTCATACCCCGTAATGCAGACTCATACGATTTAAAAGTAGAGGATGCCCTACCTATAGCCGCAGATTCGGCGGCTGCTGCTGCCTTGTCGGATGCTGCTTTTGTTTTTGCAGCTCCGGCACTCTTATACGTTTGACCAAGGCTCACGTAGTCCTGTTCTTCTGGATCTATTTCTTCTCCAGCGGCAGCTATTATAGCGTCAACAGCTCCCACCTGAGCTAGCTGAGACATACGACCAAACTTTCGGGACTCTGCTTCTTTTTCTTTACGATCTTCTTTTTCTTGGCGGATACGGTCTACGTTAATAGAGTTACCTGCAAAGTTAAACAGATTGCTAATAAGTGGGTTATGTTGTGCAGAGGGAAGATACTCCATCTGTAGGCCAATCAAATCTTTAGTCGCGGTGTAAGAATCTTTTTCAGGGTCAGACGTGATGCCCTCAATCCGACCCATCAAGTCAGGCAGCTTCTCCATGAAATCAAGCTGAGACTTAGCCTTCTGCCTAGACTGCATGAGATCAAACTTCAGCTTTTCGTTGGCAAGATCCTGCGCCTGCATAGACATAGCATGCGATTGCATCTTCATCGTATGCGTCTGCATCGGCATGATGACTTCCTGACGATATTTCATCGCTTGGTCGAAACCTCTCTCTCCCATAAGCATTGGAAAATACTGCTGGCGAAGTGGTGCGATGTCTTGGTTGTAATTAATCATATAAACTATAAGCCTCTGGGACGTGGGCCTTTGGGTTTTATTACGTAGTCGCTCTTTCTGTAAATACCTTCGCTACGATCTTCGATACCATTACCATTTGAATCCCTAAATTCCGCAGTCTGATATTCACTGATCATCATTTCGTTACCGTCTTTATCATAATAAACAGGCCCTTTTGCTCTTTTTTCCACTTCATCAAGTGAAATCGCGTTACCCTCTTTGTCATAAAGGAACGTTCCAGACGTTTTGGGTTTTTCGGGGTTTTTGTTTCGTGTTTTATCTAAAGGAGATTCATATTCCCCCACTTTTTTTTGTTGCTCTATCGAGTCGTTCGATTTTGGCTCCTTCACCCCCATCGCGTCAAACATGTTTTTTGAGCCAGCCATGATCTTATCTTGATTCTGGGCTTCTCGACCAGCTATAATTTTCTGAGACATTCTCTGCTTACGAGCAGCGGGTGTGTCAATAGAGCGCTCCCCCGTCCGAGCCACCTCACCAGCCATCGCCATCTGCTGGGCGGCTGCACCGTAACCCTGACGACGGAGTCTACGGTAAGCCCTACGGGCCTTACCGCTCTTAGGTCCAATAGCGCGAGATGGTTTTAGAAGAGACGACCCACTACCTAATTCGTAGTTAGGGTCTTGCATAGCAGCTAAAGCATCTAGTCCAGACCCGAACTCTTTTTGAAACAGGACATTCTGGGCAGCTCCGGCTGATGATGTTGGGGCTGCCGCAGCTCCGGCTGATGATGTTGGGGCTGCGGCGGGTTGGTCAAATAAGCCTTCTCCGGTTTTGGGTTTCTTAAAAGAAAACGCAGAACCACGCTCGCGGATACTATTCTTTTCTAAGAACGTGTTAAACTGATCTTCAGATATACCAGCATCTATTGCTTTTTTGCGAGAACCTTTTAGGAGGTCGGAGGTCAAAGCCCCCCGATTCGACAAGTCTTTAAGCTCGGAGGCGATACCTCTTTTTTTATCTAGCTCAAGTTTTTTATCGCTCGCGGCAAACGCGGCAGTAGCAGCATCTAACTCAGCCATACCTTGATCATATGAGTCAAGGGGTTTCTCGGGTTCCTCATATTGTTTAAGACGTGCTTTTCTCGCGGCGTCCTCTTCTTCACTTTTTTTCCTCCGCTCTTCAAAAGCCTTGGTTCTATCAGCCAAGATGCTACTTAACTTATCTCTTTGACCTTGAGAAGTTATACGGGAACTGGTTAATATATCCTTCGCTTCGGCATCTTTAGCCGCAGCATCTTTATAATATTTATCTTTTTCCGCCATGATTACCAAAGTTTTTTGCACGCCCAATAGCGTGCGGTTGTTTTGTCTTTTGCAGTTTTGCAGTTGTGTCTAGCTCTAAAGTTCGCCCGACGTTTGGGATTCTTGTGTTTTGTGAAGTCACTATAATCGCGATGACCAAAACCGACTTTTTTGATTTTGTCGCCTTCTTTACCTAATACGACGAACTTCTTTTTAGATCCCTTTGGCGCACGCTTCGGCTTATTAAAGCCCGCAAAGGTCTCGCCATGATATTGGATACGGCCAGACGGTAGCCTCTTGAAACGCTTATTCGCCACAGGCAGAAGATACAGGTTTTAGGGAAAAGTGTCAATCTTCGGGATTTCGGTAAAAAAACTTTTCTCTATATACTTGAGTATTTTTTGTATATGTTATAAATACGCAAGCGGTTTTGAAAAAGTTTTTTAGCTGAGTAAGCTGGTATCGGGATTATTGAGTGCGCCACTTAGGCTCTTAATCGAAACCTGTTTCCTGAATCCCGCATCCTTATCGTCTTTCGGTGGGTCAATGGCCACGAGTCCCATACGCTGGCGAGCGCAATCGAGAGCAAGGAACGCGGCATCAGCTAAGTCAGGTGACCTACCAAACCGAGCCTTGAACTCTGGTTTTGATTCGATTTTCACTCTGAGTGTGCCTGTTCCCTTCGTCATATCGTAGTTTCTGGCACACATTTCCTTAGCTAAATCCGCAGCTACGCCATATATCTGCTGTGTCCGAAGCAGTTCTTTGCCGACGAACCAGAGTTCCGACACTCTATTAGTATAGAGTTCTGCTCCCGTAAGTTGGCTGTTCATGCTGACTCTCTTGTCGGAAGCTTTTCCGCCAAAGGTAACGCGCATGAACGAACTCTCCCACTCGCCAGCCAGAACGTCGCAGAAGGGCGCACCTGCTCCGGTCGAGTCGAGAGCCACATTGTTAGCAGAGATATTCCTACGTTTGCAGTGATCGATAATTTGGTGGACGATTTGGTATGTGCGGGGAACCGCTTTGTTTGTGGCGTCATCATTGAGGTGTATGGCTTCTCCTAACTTGCAGACGTATTGGCCGTTTCGGGCGTAGCCTACTTCAGCGGTATACATAATAGTCCTGTCACCACCGTTAGTGAAAGCCGGATCGATTCCGGCAACGGTGGTTGGTTTCTCCGCCCAATCGACTTCGCCCATCGCACCTCCTTTGATAAGCTCTGCTTCTGAGTAGATTCCGGTTGTTTCGTCGGAGTCGAAGAAGACGGCGCGGACCATTCGCATGTAGCCTCTAGACTCCGGTCCTAATAACGCCCTGTCCTCTGCCAGCTTCTCAGCGGTCGGTAGCCAAGGAAACTTAACTTCTCCTAGTGTGATATTAGGACTGCGCTCCCCATCGAGTCGGAGGTAGTGGCCCTTCCATTTCGTGGTCCACCTGTCAGCGGTCTGCGTGTCTATAGACTCCCAGCCTTTCTTTGGCTCTGACCATACGCCGAAAGCGTCGAATCGGCTGTTCGGGTTAGACATCCCGATCATTTGGAAGAACGGGTTCTTAGAAAGGTTAGTAAGACCCGCCTGCAATATACTTTCAGAAAGTTCTGAAAGTTCATCACCAATCATAATTACACGCTTCTGCTTGATACCAATAAACTTACCTATAGCCTCGCGTGTTTTAGATTTCTCCGCCGCGATAAGTGATAATCCAGCCCGTTCGATAAGCGTGCCGTTTTCATCGACGTAAGCGGCGTTCCCGATTGAGTCCCGAATCTTTATGGGCGCACCATCGATCACTGACAACAAAGACATAACTGAACCCCATATCCTTTTTCGTGCTTCCCGTAGCGTGGTAGAGGTCATCAGGACTAGTGTGTCGCGTGGCTGGCAGAGCCATTGGACGATACCCCACGCGGCCATCGTGTGTGATTTACCCGACGAAGCGGAGCCGCCGATAGCGAGATACTTGTGCTTAATAGCAGCCCGAATCATCTTTTCTGCCCAAGGATGACGAACCATCATCTTCTCCGGTAGCTCTTCCCTATTCCAAAGTTCGTCGCAAACTCTCCAGAAGTAGAACTCTTTGGCCTTGTCGTTAGGGTGGTGAGCGAAGCCGTATAATAAAGAGGTCAGTAGACTTGTCGGCGGAATTATTAAACCACCAACGTCCATTTGCTTAGATTGTGGGTCGATGCGTGGCTCTAGAACGCGCTTGCGCTTTTCTGCTTCGGAAGGCATAATTTAATGGATGTCTGAAAAACCTATTAGAGAGTGCGAGGCTGAAGCCCTGCGCCTTAACAAAGAAGGTTACAGTAATAGCGCGATTGGTCAACACATTGGGGTCCACCGCAATACAATACGTAAGTGGTTAAAGAAACATGGAGTCGCTGCTAAGATGAACGGAGACATGGTAGAAGGTAAGATTCTCGACAACCTGATCCACAATACGGACATCAAAGAAGAACACCTGAAACCAGACTCTGACAAGGACCAGCTTAAAGAGGATGTTGAAGAACACTTTAACGAGACGATGAGTTCAGCTATTGTGGAAGAAAGGTTCCGTGCATCCAAACAAGAGGACGTTACTCTGAACGAAATCGCAGAAGCGCAGAACTCGCCAGCCGATAAATACCAGCACTACATCGCGGCAGCCGGAATTAAGTTGTTGCGCGACTCTATGAAGACACTGCGTGGACCTAAGACGATTCGCGAGATGTCAGAACTCGACCAGCTCATTAGGCGTAACTTAGGACTCAACGCTAAGACTGGTGGTGGGACTAGCAAGATGCAGATTGACATTTCTATCCTCAATAACTCCAAAGCAGATAAAGGCGGAGGAGCGATTAGGCAGAAAAAAACGATTGACGCGGAGACCGGAAACGAGATTTAATAGTGTTGCAATGTTCCAAGATCGTGAACCAGAGGTAGGGCCAAAGTTTATTACCCGAATAGATGAAGGAGCGGACTTCCGTTTTCCGGTAGATACCGCTGACGGACTTTGGTATCGCGTGAAGCCGTCAACGGCCCGTGAAGTATTCTACTTGCAGTCCCTGCCGAAAGGGATCAGGGTCTTAGTTCCAGCAGAGGGCGATGGCCTTCTAATTAGAGGAGATTCAATACCAGCAAAATGAAACCCGAAACCCTATTCCGTTTACACGAAGAGACGTGTAAGAAAACGCTCGACATCATGCGGGCAAAGAACAGCGACTACTGCGGTGGTGCTGGAACCGTAGATGCCCTTGCGAACTTCAAATCAGCGAAGTCGTTGGGCCTCCATCCGGTCACCGGACTCCTGTTGAGGATGCAGGATAAACTGATGCGGATTAAGTCGTTCGTGAACGATGGTCAGTTACAGGTAGCTGGCGAATCAGTTGATGACGCGTGTGAGGATCTTGTGAACTATTCGATCCTTGCGAAAGCTTTACTTAGTGAGGAGCGTGAGTGTGTCACCTGTAGTAATCCTGTTTCTGGTGGTGAGTGCGACAATTTGTATTGTCCTGAAAAATGATCGTCGGTATCGACAACGGATTAGATGGCGGACTTTGTGCAATATCTAAATTTGATGGTAGCCTCATTGATAAGATTAGGATGCCGACTCTTCAGATGTCTAAGAAGAAAGAAATCGACATCCGTAAAGTTCATCAATGGATAATGGATCTAAACACACCTTTTATCTTTGCGGTAGAAGAACCTTTAGCTCACGCTAAGAGCAGCCAAGCGGTTCGATCAATGGCGATCTCGTTTGGTAAGTTAGTCGGGATGGCTGAGTCCCACGACTACGAAAACATAATGCGCGTGTCTGTTCACAAGTGGCAGAAAGTTATGTTAGGTAAAGTCCCTAAAGGTAGGACTAAAGAAGTTGCCTTGGAACTAGCAAACCAGCTAGAGCCGTCGGAGAACTGGCTAGCTAATAAACGCTGCCGGACGCCGCACGACGGCATGATCGATGCCTACCTTATTGCCCGATATATTTGGGGTAGTAGAAAAAGTTGAACTTTTTCTGGACATAGTAAGTCGTCTCAATTATTTGTCTGTGTATAGACAATAAATGAAGACACTATATCCAAAGCAGCAAGAGGCGTTCGACTTCTTTTTAGCGAAGCATAAGTTAGGTTTAAACTCACTCGACACTAGCCATGTCGGAACTGGTAAAACAGTAGTAGCCGCTCATCTGGCTAAGATCTTAGGTAGACCCGTTGCGGTCTTATGCCCGAAGGCAGTGATTCCATCATGGCAACGTGAACTCAAGGAGACTGGCATCGAGCCGCTGTTCGTCCTAAACTACGAGAAGATACGGACGGGCAAAACAGACTACATGTCCAAACGCGGCAAGAAGATCATGACGTGGAACCTACCG